>Ga0326511_10000049_pt1 | contig 89745 bp, 74 predicted proteins | sample 0_2496_0518_D_FD_203701 | JGI IMG/M metagenome (GOLD analysis project Ga0326511, IMG submission 203701) | Bovine rumen microbial communities from UC Davis, California, United States - 0_2496_0518 | ecosystem: Host-associated > Mammals > Digestive system > Stomach > Rumen | place: USA...
TAAACGCGGTAGGCCACGCAAGAATAAGCAGGTGGTCAAAGAGGAGTCGGAAACTTAACCGGCTCCCCGTGCCGCGGAGTTTCTAGTACAAACAGGATTAAAACTCAGAATGTATGCAGCAAGCGGCACTAACGCCTCCTGCAAATAACGCCTGCCGGAAGATGCTCCAACCGTATACGTGCCTCACCGGACAGTCCTCGCGATCACCGTTATCGATAGCATGGCATGAACGCAGCAAGCGGTACTAACGCCTCCTGCAAATAACGCCCGCCGGAAGATGCTCCCACCGTATGCGTGCCTCACCGGACAGTCCTCGCGATCAACGTTATCGATTGCGAGGCATGAACGCAGCAAGCGGTACTAACGCCTCCTGCAAATAACGCCCGCAGGAAGATGCTCCGTCATTAATGGCGGGTCGGGTCCTCGAAGGTCTCGCAGAAGCGTCCGACCGCGAACGGATCGACGCCGGAATCGCGCAGATGTGTGATGTCTCCGATCCGGATACCGCGGAAGAGTGCTCTCCCCTTTTCTCTTTCCTCTGAATACAGTTCTGTGATCGACGAGGTCGGCATGAGGATCGAGTGCCACAGCAGGACCGGCGAAATATGCCAGAGGTGTGACAGCAGGACGTTTGTGATTCCGAAGTGACAGAAAAACGCGATCGTCTGATGATTTCCTTTTTCCACACGGTACATGCTGCCGTCGCGAACATACCCATTCTCGGCGAGAAGCTTGTCAAATTCGGCAGTCACCTGTCGATAAAGAACGTCCGCGCCGCTTTTCTTCATCGGTTCCGTATCCATCCACTTATTGAAATCCAAGGCGTCCGGATCATTTTCCCAGTAGGACGGAAGCATGTCCCAGACGATGCGGCCTGCGATCAGTGAGCCATCCGGGTTCTTCGGTGTGTCGTTGTAGATCGCCTGCAGTTCTTTACTGCCGCGCACATCGAGCCGTGCCGGAAATTCCTGCAGCCAGTCCGCAACTTCGGCTGTCATTCCTTTCTTTTCCAGTGTATAGGAAGCCGTCTCCTGTGCTCGGCCGAGCGGCGACATGTAGATTTTGTCGATCGGCTCGTTCTTCAGATACTCGGACAGAAGTTCCGCTTCTCTGCGGCCTTTCTCGGTCAGTTTGTTGGTCACATAGTTCGGATCGCCGTGTCTCAGAAACAGAAGTCTCATTTCTCTGCTCTCCCTTATCTTTTGAGCCGCGGACGGCTCTGTTATTTGCTTATACGCTTGTTCAATTTCATAAATGCCTGCGCTGATTCACGCACTCAACTGTCGGGTAATTCTATACGAGGTGCTTCGATATGTCAAGTACCTTCCGCAACGCCGATGTGGCACCGGCCGCAAAGCTCTCCTGCGGACTCCGGCATCGGAAGCCAACCGGTTCTAAGCCGCCTTGCCTGCCGGTAGAACATCGGCCGCAAAGCTCTCCTGCGGACTCGGCCTCGGAAACCAACCGGCTCTAAGCCGCCTTGCCTGCCGGGTTATGCCGCTGCGGAACTCCTCGGCACTGTCGTGCCTCGTCAGACAGTCCTCGCAATTCACGTTATCACCGTCTGGCATGCAAGCCGGCAAGACCCGCTAGGCTTCCTCCGAAGTTGTCCTTCCGGAGAGTTTTACAGCCGCTGCTTCGCAACGTTCACTGATCACAGCCGCTGCTCCCGCAGTGTTCACGGAAAGCAATTACGATGAACCTATTACCGGAGCATATTTCATGAGCAGGGCAGGGCATCGAGTCCTTGCGGGCACGGCATCGAGTCCTCCCTCGCAGCGACATTTGGACTGAGCGAAGCGAGGGAAACGGAGCCAGAGGGAGACTCGATGCCATCACCCCCACCTCCGAACATGCGGAAGGCGGCACCGCCCTTCTATATATAGAAGAAAACGGTGCCGCCTTCTGCCGGCTTACTGTGTGATGACCTCGAGCGGTACGTTCATGATCTTGGCAACCTTCTCGATGGTGTGGATCCGTCTGCCAAGGCATGCTGCCATGTGGTGTGTCGGGCCTGCCTCGCTCCACTTATTGCAGAATTCTCTGGCTCCGCAGGTGAAGCGCATTCTCATGTTGGTATCACCGAAGGTGAAGATCTCGCCCGGCTCGTTGATGCCTTCTGCAGCGATGAATTTGAATTTGCCGTCACCATCCTGGGTGATTGCGAGATAGGTGATCTCGCCGGTTCCCGGATAGAACTGGGTAAGGTATCCGCCGCCGGTCTTGCCGTGGAATACCGGAACGATCTTCATGGTCGGCTTCTTTGCGGTGGAAATGTCAGCGTCACCGGAGCCGGAATGACCGATGATCGCGATGTCTTCATCGAAATCGATGGAGTACATCTCGGACAGCTGGCCGGTGCCGGAAATCGTCTTCAGGATGCTCATTGCCATAGCGACCTTCATGTCGCCCTCAACGGCGCAAGCGGTTCCCTGCTTGATCAGCATGGAGAATGCCGGGATCAGCATGGAGTCCAGAACGCCTGCCTTGCCCTGTGCAAAGCCGTCATAATGAGAAGCGACAAGGCCGATCTCCTCATCCTTTACCCACTGCTCGAAGGCTACTACATATTTTGCCATCAGTGTGATGTCTTCTTCTTTGTAATCACCGAGAACATCAAAGGTGTTGTGAATATCTTCTACCTTTGCTTTGATCTTCGGATCGTTATCATCGATACCGTCCGCGATCGCCCACATCTTCTCCCAGTCGAACTGCTTGGTGTAGAGGCCCAGTCTTCTATAGAGGTTGGACTCGTCGATATACAGATCCATCATGCCCGGGTACGGACGACCGATCTGTGCGATATTGGTATGACGGAATCTTCTTCTGACCTGTGCAGCTGTGCACCAGTCCTCGATCTCCTTCTGAACTTCCGGATCGCCGCCTTCTACTACGCCGGTGATGACCGCATGTCTCTTGTCATATCTGTTGAGGTCCGCTGCCATCTCGCCGACAGCGCCGCACGCGTACAGCTCGCCGAGCCACTTCGGAATATCTACGTTCGGGTAGTCCGGTTTTCTGAGTTTCTGTACGTTGACCAGAACGACCGGTACATCCAGATCCTTAACAGCCGGAAGCATGTTGTAGGAAGTAGCATAGGTCAGAAGCTGCAGAAATACCAGGTCAACGTCTGCCGCGCGGAAGAGATCGCCGGCTTTCTGTGCCTGTTCTTTTGTCGTCACCATGCCGCCGTCGATGATCTCGATGGTCTCCGGCAGAGTTTTTTTGAATGCCTCGAACTGGCTCTCAAATTCCGGTACAAGCTGCGGGAACTGCGGAAGGTATGCGCCTAACGCGATGGAAAATACTCCTACTTTTGCTTTGGTATCAACTAACATGTCTTTCTTCTCCGTTTTCTATAGTATTTTGAAAAACTTTGCAATACGTAATCAGGAAATCCGCTCGCCGTTCGCGTCATAGACCTTGATGCCGAAGGACTCGTGAATGTTCTCGCGTGCTTCTTCCACAGACTTGAATTCTCCGGTGGAAAGCATCTGTGCCGCGATGTTGCCGATCGCGGTACCTTCGCTCGGGCCGGCATGAACTTCTTTGCCGCAGGCCTTTGCCGTGAGGCGGTTCAGATAATCGACATTGCAGCCGCCTCCTACGATATGGATACGGGAATAGGTGCGATTATGGATCTCTTCAAGTTCGCGTACGGTCTTCGCATAGCAGTCGGCAAGCGAAGTATAGATGCAGGTCGCCAGCTGACCGAAATTCTCCGGAACCTTCTGCCCGGTTCTTTCACAGTAGCTCTTCACTTCCTCGATCATGGATGCCGGTGACAGGAAGCACTCGTCATTCGCGTCAACGCGGGACGGGAAATCCTTCTCCGCTTCCGCCATTTCTACGATCTGCGGGAAACTGTATTTGTCGTTGACCTCATGTCTGGAAGAATTGATCATCCAGAGGCCCATGATGTTCTTCAGATAGCGGAATCTGTGATCATATCCGCCCTCGTTCGTGAAATTATGTTCCTGGCTGAGCGCGGAAGCGTTTGCCACTCTGTTCTCAACACCCATCAGAGACCAGGTACCGGAACTGATATAGGCGAAATCATCATCGTTTGCCGGAACCGCAAGAACGGCAGAACCTGTATCATGGGTACACGGAACGATGACCTCACAATCATAGCCGATCTCTTCCGCCAGCTCCGGACGAATATGTCCGAGCTGCGTTCCCGGCATGACGAGCTTCTGGAAGATCTTCTTCGGGTAGCCCAGACGATCGATCAGTTCCCAATCATATTCGTTGGTCTCTGCGCTGATCAGCTGACCTGTCGTAGCTTCCGTATACTCATTGACCTTCTGACCGGTGAGGAGCCAGTGGAAATAATCCGGTACGTACAGCAGAGTCTCTGCCTTCTCCAGCTGCTCCGGATGTCTGATCTTCAGTGCCATCAGCTGGTATACGGTATTGAAGATCGCTTTCTGAATACCGGTGCGGGCATAGAGTTCCTTTTCCGGAATAATTTTGTAAACTTCCTCATCCATGCCGTCGGTGCGGTGATCACGGTAGCCGACGGTATTGCCGATCACCTGATCGTCCTTGTCGAGCAGAACAAAGTCCACGCCCCAGGTATCGACGCCGACGTAACTCGGGATCTTTCCCATCTCTTTACATTTCTTGAATGCCGTTTTTACCTCTCCGAAGATGCGGTCAAACTCCCAGCAGAGCTCACCGTCTTTTTTTACAAGTCCGTTCTCAAAGCGATGAACTTCCTCGAGCTGGAATTTGCCATTTTCGAGCCATCCGAGCATCATACGTCCGCTGGATGCGCCGAAATCAAGCGCTGCATAATATTTCATTGGAACTTTCCTCCTTAAAAAAACATCGAATCTCACAAGTTCCCACAACTGTTACCTAGAATTATATCAAAAACGGGCATTTTATAGAAGAACCATGTTTGACAAAAAAAGTGTCCTTATTTGCAGCAACTTTGCTGCGAGGACAAAAAAAGAGCGCCGGTCAGCTGACCGAAGCTCTCTTTACAGTGCGTGTATGGCTGCCGCACGCACCGTGCGGCATGGTACTTTCTTAATTCAGCATATTCTTTCATTTATTGCAGCATATCTTCCAGGATCTTCCGGCTCTTCAGCGGATAATCCAGGATCTTCTTTGTGTGCCGGTCCATCGTGCGCTCCAGCTCCCGAAGGACTTCCTCCGTGACCGTGAACGTGTACAGCTTCGTGAGCGGCTGCGTACACACGTAGTCGATCACATAGAGCGCAGCCTCACTCAGAGTCCCTGCCTCGGGGGCATATTCGCCATTCATCGTGATCAGCCGCAGCTCGAAGATCCGCCGGACGAGCCTGTCGTCGATCTTCGGATTAAGGAGTGCCTTGATCGACAGGTAGAGGAGGTTGAGCATCTCCGTTCCGTCGAGTCCCTCGCGGCCGTAATAGCCTGCAAAATCCAGAAAGTAGTAGGCATAATAGATCCCCGGATATTCCATCGCCATCTCTGTGAAATACTCACTGATGTCGGTGTGGATCAGGTTGTAGGAATTTCTTCCCTGAATGAGGGAAAAACTTCCTGTCGCGAGCGGATTGGACGCCGCCATCAACGTGCTTCCGGGACGCCTCGCTCCCCGGGCGAACGCGCTGATCTTGCCCAGCTCCCTCGTCAGGATCACAACTCTTTTGTCATTTTCACCGATCGGGGCTGCGGACAGGACCATGCCGGTCGCCGTTATCGCTTCACTCATCCTTACTCCTTGAGGTTCTGTTTGTCGTAGCCGTAGTTTTTCACCAGGATGTCACTCTCGCGCCAGTCCTTGCGGACCTTTACCCAGATCTTCAAATTCACCTTTCCGTCGAGAAGCTTCTCAATGTCTTCTCTTGCCTCTGTTCCGATCTTCTTCAGCATTGATCCCTGTTTTCCGATGATGATGCCCTTGTGGGAATCTCTCTCGCAGATGATCGTTGCTTCGATATCGGTGATCAGGCCGTTCGGGCGCTCGCGCATCTTCTCGATCGTGACCGCGATGCCATGCGGGATCTCCTCACCCAGCGAACGGAGTGCCTTCTCGCGGATCAGCTCTGCAGCGATCTGACGAACCGGCTGGTCGGTAACGGTATCTTCGTCGTAGAACCGCGGGCCGTAGGGAAGGATCTTGTACAGACTCTGCACCAGCAGATCCAGATTCGTACTCTGCTTTGCGGAGACCGCCACGATATCCTCGAACCGCGTTACATTGCGATAGGTCTCCATCGTCGCCGCGACCGCGTCCTTCTTCACCTTATCGATCTTATTGATGACGAGTACGACCGGGATGCCCGCCTTGTCGAGCATCTTCGCGATGTGCTGCTCGGCAGCGCCCACGTAATCGCCGGGCTCGATCAGCCACATTGCCGCATCCACATCCTTAAGCGAGGACTCCGCCGCGTAGACCATATACTCGCCGAGTTTGTTTTTCGCCTTGATGATTCCCGGCGTATCCAGAAAAACGATCTGGCCACGTTCATCGGTATAGATCGTCTGGATCCGGTTTCTCGTCGTCTGCGGCTTTCTCGAGGTGATCGCGATCTTCTGTCCGATCAGGTGATTCATCAGCGTGGACTTGCCCACATTGGGACGTCCGATCAATGCTACGAAGCCGGTCTTCAGTTTATTTTCTTCCATTTTCAGCCTTTCACCAGAGCCTCTACGCTCTGAAGCGCGTCTCTGTCGCGGTCGATGACCGCTTCACTTCCAATGACGCAAATGTTATCCGCCCTGACGATCGCCTCCGCGTACGGTGCAAGAGCACGGATGCCCGCCGCGTCCGCAGCGAGGATCTCGTCGCGCTCCTTCTGGAAATCCTCTTCCGTCAGATGGCTGTACCAGCAGGAAAGAGCAAGATCTCCGAGCGCGGCCGCGTTCATCGGTGTATCCAGTTCGCTGATCGTTCCGATCACATATTTGGTCATATTGCGTTCATCCGCTTCAAAGTTTTTCAGATAATCCGGAAGCCCCCGGAAGATCGAAAGTGTATTTTTAAGATGCGGATCACGATAGGACACCAGTCCTTCGCCGCCCGTTCTCCGGAAATTGCTCATGCATCCGTAAGCGCCGCCGAGCGTCCGGATATTGGTCCAGAGATACTCGTAGTTGAGCATCACGTGAAGCGTCCGGAGAAGACCGGTGTACGGAAGTCCTTCCGAGCGGTAGTTGCCGACCATGGCCACATACTGCACCTGGCCGGAGGTCTTGAAGCCTTCGTTCTTTCTGTCCGGTGCCCACTCGAAGGAACCCTTCTCCACAGGATCTGTATAAAGTACCTCTCTCAGGGAACGGATCTCGTTCTCCACACCGTCAAAACCGGTGCCGTCCGCGGTGAGGCTGACGGTCAGATTCTCCGGGCGGAAGACCATCCGGGTCAGTTCTTTCAGCTTCTCCGACAACGACGCGAAGTTTTTCTCAAAGTCCGCACAGATGCTTTCTACGAGGCGGAAATGATCGATGCCGGAAGTTTTCTCGTTCCAGGCAGCCGTCTCGGACTGATAGGAACTTGCACGGAGAATGGCCGACGCGTGTCCCGCGGACGGAATTCCCGTCTGCATGGACATCTTCTTGCCGGAAAGGATCTCGCGGATCCTCCTGTCCTCATCGAATTTCGAGGTCGTGATGATCTCCCTGATCATCGCCCAGACGAATTCCTGCTCCGGATACAGATATTTCGCGCGGATCCCGAACATGCGCGGTCCGACATCCCCCTTTTCTCCCTTATCCGTCGTGTAGGTCTGCAAGCCGCAGCTGATGCCGCCGGTGCGGGAGTTGATCTCATGGAAGAGGTCGCCGTAGCTGTAGTTCTCCGTGCTCACCATACCGAGCACGCTCTTCAGGATGCCGAGGTAGGGAACGTATTCGTTCGGAATATTTTTCGTATCGAACAGAAGTGTCAGGTAGCCGATACCGTTGGTGAAATACTTCTCCGTCAGATACGGCGTGCCGTCGACGTTTTTCTCCTCGATGCAGAGCTTCACCGGTGTCTGCTTCGCGATATCCTCACGGCCGAGGACCGGAAGTGTATCGAGCGCCTCCTCTGTCTCTTCCGCCTCCTGAAACGCCTTGAGCTCACGGGTCTTTTTCACCAGATCATCGATCTCCTCCGGAGAAAGTGACGCCTTATAAGCGGCAAGTTCTTCCGCCGTTTTTGCTTCAACAGCGGCTGCGAGTCCCTTCTTCGGACGGAGGGTGACACATGCACTGTGCTTTGCGTCAAGCAGATAGCTGCGGATCAGATCCTCGAAATATCCTTCGTTCGCTTTTTTCTTCAGGTCATCGTAAATTGCGAGGACCTTCAGATATTCAAACGGTTTGTTTTCGTCATAGAGCCAGCTGTCGAACAGGTCGATGCCGTAGATCAGTCCCTTCGGGAAGCGGGAGAAATCCGCCTCACGGAAGCGGAACTCAAAGTAGTTGATGCCGGAAAGGATCGCCTTCCTGTCGATTCCCTTCTCTGCCTGCTCCTCGAGCGTGTCGTGAATGATCGCAAGGAAACGGTCTCTGTCCGTACTCTCGGCATTTCTCGCGATGACCGAGAAGACCGGCTGCAGAACGCCGTCATCATAGGAACCGTCGATATCCTCGCCGATTCCCGCGTCGAGCAGTGCCTGCTTCACGGGTGCCCCCGGCGTATCGAGCAGCACATATTCCAGAACCGACAGCGCAATATTCAATGTCACATCGGAGTAGTCACCGACGACAGTACTGCTGGTCAGATAGGTATTGGCCTCCTCCGGCTCGTCATCGAGGATCGGATATTCCTTCTCGACAAAAACGGGTTTGTCGAACGGTTTCTGTCTCTTGATCTCCGAATCGATCGTGGTCTTCTCGAAGTGGCTGAGGTATTCGCGGTCGATCCAGTCCAGCGTTTCTTCCATGTCCATGTTGCCGTACAGATAGATGTAGCTGTTGGACGGATGGTAGTATTTCTTATGGAAGGCAAGGAACTCCTCATAAGTCAGTTCCGGGATCACCGCGGGATCGCCGCCCGACTCTACACCGTACGGAGTATCCGGGAAAAGAGTCTCAAAAACGACACGGTCGAGCACATCATCCGCGGAGGAGAACGCGCCCTTCATCTCGTTGTACACCACGCCGTTTCGGGTAATCGGATCTTCCGCATTCTCGAGATGATAATGCCAGCCCTCCTGCATGAAGATCTTCTCGTTCTGATAGATCGCCGGGTAAAAAACGGCGTCCAGATACACATCGCAGAGATTGCGGAAGTCCGTATCGTTGCAGCTTGCGACCGGGAACATCGTCTTGTCCGGGTATGTCATTGCATTCAGGAAGGTGTTGAGCGAACCCTTTGCCAGTTCAATAAATGGATCCTTCAGCGGGAACTTTCTCGAACCGCAAAGAACGGTGTGTTCAATAATGTGCGCCACGCCCGTGGAATTTTCCGGCGGGGTACGAAACGCGATATTGAACACCTTATTTTCATCATCATTAGAAAGCAGAGCAATTCTTGCTCCGCTTTTTCTGTGGCGAAGAAGCGTGCCCTCGGCATGCACATCTTCGATATATTCTCTTCCGATTACTTCATATGCTTCGAGCAATCCTGAATGCCTCCTTCGTACCTCTTAGAATCTGTCTGAATAGATCTCGATGAACTTCTGTAAACGCTCTCTCGTGAGCAGCAGACTTGCGCCTGCCGGATTGATCACGATCCCGCTTGCTTCCTGCGGGAGAAAATGATGTACATCCTTTAATGTTGTCAACGCAAGCTCATTTCTGCTTCCCTGACGGACAAAACGCTGAAACTCCATGAATTCCGTGTAGACCGGACGATACGTTTTGCCGTCATTCGCCTTGTACAGCTGGATCTTCGCCTTCGCAATGGCCCGGTCTGCCGGGTTTTTCGGATCGATCTTCACATCGGTCGTATCAAAAGCCAGGATCAGCGGTGCCGGCAGCAGATTGTGCGCCATTTCCTCTTCGAGAGCCTGCAGCCTTTTATTATCTTCATTGGTATGCGTGATGGGGCGGGCAACCTCCTGCGCGAAGTACAGCATCGTCAGCTGCAGCTGCGGGTTGTACTGCGGCATCTGCTTATTCCGGATCTTATCCACTTCCGGCGGATCGATCAGCTGCTCCAGAGCCATGCGGACCGGTGCGCCTTCGTCCTGTACCATCACGGCATTGACACCGAGGCCATACAGTGACAGAAGGAAATTCTTCAGAGAAGTCTGCGGAAGCTGTACCGCCTGCAGCGGATTCTTGTCCAGAAGGAACGGACGCGCAAATTCATTCGCCATTTCATTACTGCTGAACATATAGATCTGATCGTCAAACGTTTCCTCATCACATACGATGAACGGCAGATGTGTAACGGCTGAAAACAGCACCGTTACCGACTTAAAAGTTTCGATTTTTTTGATCATAAAGCTGTTATCAATAGACATGGTAATCCCCTTCTTTTTCGCGAACATTTGAAATTTATTATAGCATAGGGGCACCGGCAAGTAAAGGAAAGCAGGGGGCTGCGAGCGGTAGCGTACCGTGAACGGACTCCCATCGCAAAGACGCTTTCGCTCTACTCAGCTCGCTGCGGCACGTAATGCACCAGAAGACGGTGCATAAGTGCCGGCGGCTTCATAAGCTTTGCTTGTGGGAGCTCCGTCCACGGCGCCGCATGCACTGCTCCCGTCTGTATTGCCCTCTCGCTTCGCTCAGTCCAAATGTCGCTGCGAGGGAACTTTAACTCGCCGCTCGCTTATGCTGCTACGCAGAAAAGGCGCCGCCCGGTTGCCCGGGCGACGCCTTTTCTTGATTCTATGTTGGGATCATTCCGATCGGAGCGAAATTATTCTTCCGGTCCGTACAGTTTGATCAGCTTGTTGAGGTAGGTGTATCTCTTAGCAGCCTCATCCTTGTTCTTCGCCTGCAGTCTTGCAGCCTTCTCCGGGTTGGAACGTTTCAGAGAGTTGTAACGAACCTCACCATCGAGGAACTCCTGGTAGATGGAATCATCCGGAGTCTTGGAGTCAAGGGAGAATGCCGGCTCAGCTGTGCCGATCTTCGCCGGGTTGTAGCGGAACAGATGCCAGTAACCGGACTTAACAGCCAGCTCTTCCTCTGTCATAGCCTTGCCCATACCCTTGCGGATACCATGGTTGATACACGGAGCGTAAGCGATTACCAGAGACGGACCCGGATAAGCCTCAGCCTCGGAGATTGCTTTTACAGCCTGGTTGAAGTCTGCGCCCATAGCGATCTGTGCTACGTATACATAGCCGTAGGACATAGCGATGGAAGCAAGGTCTTTCTTCTTGGTCTCTTTACCACCTGCTGCGAACTGTGCAACAGCACCGGTCGGGGTAGCCTTGGAGGACTGTCCGCCAGTATTGGAGTAAACCTCAGTATCGATAACGAGAACGTTGATATCTTTTCCGGAAGCGATTACATGATCCAGACCACCGAATCCGATATCGTAGCCCCAACCGTCACCACCGAAGCACCAGTTGGATTTCTTTGCAAGGAATGCTTTCTGCTCAACGATCTCTTTTGCGATCGGAGAATCTACACCCTCAAGAACAGATACGAGTTTGTCAGTAGCAACTCTGTTCTCTGCACCCTGAGCCATGGTGTCGATCCAGTTCTGACCAGCCTCTTTCACATCGGCGTTGTCAGCCATAACAGCTTCAACCTTAGCTTTCAGACCGTCTCTGATAGCAGTCTGGCCGAGAAGCATACCATAACCGAACTCAGCAGCATCCTCGAACAGGGAGTTGGACCATGCCGGACCTCTGCCCTGTGCGTTTACGGTGTAAGGTGTGGACGGAGAAGAGTTACCCCAGATAGAGGTACATCCTGTTGCGTTACCAACCTGCATTCTGTCACCGAACAGCTGGGTAAGGAGTTTAACGTACGGTGTCTCACCACAACCTGCGCAAGCTCCGGAGAACTCAAGCAGCGGCTGTTTGAACTGAGAACCTTTAACGGTTGTTACTTTGAATTTCTCGATAACGTCCTGTTTCTCCGGTGTCTTAACAGCATAATCGAAGCCTTTCTGCTGATCAAGAGCGGATCCCAGAGCAACCATCTCAAGTGCCTTAGCACCCTTCTTGCCCGGGCATACGTTTGCACAGGAACCACATCCGGTACAATCCAGAGAAGAGATCTGAATACCGAACTGATATGCCGGCATACCTGTCATCGGAAGTGTCTTGAAGCCTTCCGGTGCCTTGTCAACTTCTTCCTGAGTCAGAGCGAACGGACGGATTGCAGCGTGCGGGCAGACATAGGAACATCTGTTACACTGGATACAGTTCTCTTTATTCCAAACCGGAACGTTTACGGCGATACCACGTTTCTCGTATGCAGCAGTACCGGACGGAGTCTCTCCGTTTACGTACTTAGCAAGAGCGGATACCGGGAGGTTGTTGCCTTCCTGAGAAGATACAGCCAGCTGAATGTTGTTAACGAAGTCAACAGCATCCTGACGTCCCTCGGTAACTTTCTTGAACTCAAGACCTTCATCTTCGCAGTCAGCCCAGCTTGCCGGTACTTCTACCTGTACAGCTTTGTCAGCACCTGCGTCGATAGCAGCCCAGTTCTTGGCAACTACATCATCACCCTTACGTCCGTAAGTAGCTTTTGCAGCAGCCTTCATCAGCTCGATTGCCTTCTCCTCCGGAATGATTCCGGTGAGTTTGAAGAATGCGGACTGAAGAATGGTATTGATACGGGTCGGTCCCATACCAACTTCGATACCGGTCTTAACACCATCGATGACGTAGAACTTGATGTTGTGCTTAGCGATGTAAGCTTTAACCTGTCCCGGAAGATGCTTCTCAAGCTCTTCGCCGGTCCACGGGCAGTTCAGAAGGAATGTTCCTCCGTCAACCAGCTCCTGTACCATGTTGAACTTGGTGATGTAGGACGGGTTGTGGCATGCTACAAAGTTTGCTCTCTTGATCAGGTAAGTAGACTTGATCGGCTTCTTACCGAAACGAAGGTGAGACATTGTAACACCGCCGGATTTCTTGGAGTCATAATCGAAGTATGCCTGTGCATACATGTCGGTGTTATCGCCGATGATCTTGATGGAGTTCTTGTTCGCACCAACGGTACCGTCAGCACCAAGTCCCCAGAACTTACAGTTAACTGTTCCTTCCGGAGTGGTAACAAGCGGCTCGCCTACCGGCAGAGACAGGAATGTTACATCATCAACGATATCGATCGTGAATCTCTCTTTGGTCTCATTGTCGTATACAGCAACGATCTGCTCCGGAGTTGTATCCTTGGAACCAAGGCCGTAACGTCCGCCGAAGATCTTAACGCCGTCGAACTTGCTGCCGCGGAGTGCTTCTACAACATCCAGGAACAGCGGCTCGCCGATAGAGCCCGGCTCTTTTGTACGATCAAGAACGGAGATCTGCTTTACAGTATCCGGGATCGCATCGATGAGGGCTTCTTTGCAGAACGGTCTGTACAGACGAACTTTTACGACACCGACTTTGCGGCCCTGAGCCATAAGGTAGTCGATGGTCTCTTCGATACAGTCACATACGGAACCCATAGCAACGATTACGTGCTCAGCATCAGCTGCGCCGTAGTAGTTGAACAGTTTGTAGTCAGTGCCGATCTTGGCATTAACTTTGTCCATGTACTCCTGTACGATTGCCGGCATGTTGTCATAGAACGGGTTGGAAGCTTCGCGAGCCTGGAAGAAGATATCCGGGTTCTGTGCGGATCCCATTTCCTTCGGATGTTCCGGATTCAGAGCGTTTGCTTTGAATGCCTTGAGAGCTTCTACATCGATCATGTCTCTGAGATCTTCATAATCCCATGTCTCGATCTTCTGGAGCTCGTGAGATGTACGGAATCCATCGAAGAAGTTGATGAACGGAAGCTGTCCCTTCAGAGCTGCTGCATGAGCAACCGGTGTAAGGTCCATAACCTCCTGTACGGAAGATTCGCAGAGCATTGCAGCACCTGCCTGACGACATGCGTATACGTCAGAATGATCTCCGAAAATGTTCAGTGCGTGTGTAGCTACACAACGTGCAGATACATCGAATACAGCCGGAAGCTGCTCACCTGCGATCTTGTAGATGTTCGGGAGCATCAGGAGAAGACCCTGGGATGCTGTGTAGGTTGTTGTCAGAGCACCTGCTGCAATTGCGCCGTGTACGGCACCTGCTGCACCAGCCTCAGACTGCATCTCTGTGATCTGAACTTCCTGTCCGAAAAGGTTCTTTCTTCCCTGAGTTGCCCACTCATCGGTATGCTCTGCCATCGGGGATGACGGAGTGATCGGGAAGATTGCTGCCACTTCTGTGAACGCATAGGAAGCATGAGCTGCCGCTGTGTTACCGTCCATGGTTTTCATTTTTCTTGCCATCGTAACTATTCCTCCTTATATTGTTTAAAAACGACGTACTTTTAAACATACGTTGATATTATAGCACTCTTTTATTTTGGTGTCACCAAAAGTTACCTTGTATCTGCAAAAATGCATCACTTTTTTCTCTTTTTTTACCTTTTCTTATTTATCTTGCCGTTTTCTGTGATACCCTCTGATTCATCCGCCAGCGCCAGAGTGCCGCTCCGATAATGATCGCGTAACCTGCGATGCTCAGTCTGTCCGGAAGTTCACCGAAGAGCACGACCGCGAGGAGTGCCGCGAAGATCACCTGTGAATAGTCGAAGACCGAGATCTCTTTTGCCGGCGCGTGGGTATAGGCCGCCGTGATCGAGAGCTGCCCTCCCATGGCAGACAGCCCGCACAGAAGGAGCATTGCCCACTGATATCCGGACATCGGAACAAAGTTCACGACCATAAAAGGCAGGCAGAGGAGTGACGAGAAAGCCGAGAAGAAGAAGACGATCATAGGGCCCCTCTCCCCTCTTTCCCCCAGCAGGCGCACGAACGTGTAGGCAATTCCCGCGCCAAGTCCCCCCGCCGCACCGATCAGAGCCACGACCGTTTCCATCGAAAAGCTTGGTCTGATCACGAGGAGTGCCCCCGAAAACGCGAGTGCGACACAGATCCAGTCCCGCCTCGAAGCCATCTCTTTCAGTATGAGCGCCGAGAAAATAATGGCAAAGAAGGGAGACAGCTTGTTCAGCATGTTGGCATCCGCCACGTTCATGTGGTCGACCGCGTAAAAATTGCAGAAGATGCCGACCGATCCGCACGCGGACCGCAGAAGCAAAAACGGTATATTGCCCTTCCCGATCCTGAGTTTTTCCGGGGTGCGAAGAAGCATCGCCAATGCCGCGATGCAGGCTATGAAGTTCCGGAAAAACGCCTTCTGCGCCGTAGGCAGATCTCCCGAAAGCCGGATGAACATCGTCATCATGGCAAAGAAAAAGGCAGCAAGCAGAATAAATAAGATTCCTTTGTTGCGATTGCCCGATTCTGTTCTTCCCATGATCCTGGTTCCTCTCTTATATAATTGCCCGCGTGATACTCGGGCGTGGCTCAGCGAAAAGCCGCGCATATTGGTGCACAGCTCACGCACGTCGGCGCACATCTCACTTTACTTCGATCGCCTTATGCGGGCACATCTCCTGGCAGCAAAAACACCGGATGCATTTCCGGTAATCATAGACCGGCGGATTATTCCGCCCCTTGCGGAAATCGAGAGCTTTGCCATCTACCGGACAGCTCTCCACGCAGACACCGCACTTTCTGCAGCGGTCCGCGATGATACGCGGCTTCTTTTGAAAGATCTTGAAGATTCCCGCCGCTGCCATAAGGCCGCTGCCCTTTGAATTTTTCCTTACTACACGAAAATCCGCGTTTCCGTATCGTTCCGTTGCCTCTTTCTGCGAGATCTGTCCTTCCGGTGTGAGGATCGTGATGTTCTCCTCCCTCATCGTCCCGAGTCCCATCTGTTCTCCCGCTGCTTCCGTCGGAACGATCGACGGATCCAGATAGACCAGGCGGCTGTATACGGCATCGAGCGCTACCGGATCAGCCGAAAGAAGGAGCAGATTCATCGGCACCGGATCCCCCGAGGTCGGCCCGTTCCCTTCCATTGCCACAATACCGTCCATGATATAGAGCCGCGGTTTCACCCGCTTGTTCAGATCGATCAGCATGCGCGCGAAACTCTCCGGACTCGGGTAGGCCGTATGCCCCTTCGCCTTATTCAGTCCCTGCACGCAGCCATACTGGTTTTTCACCGCTCCCGTGATATGCTCCAGAGCGTGCGTTTTCATCTTCGAGACGCTGATCAGGGCGTCGCAGTCCAGAACGTCTTTCGCGATCATAAACTCCTTCGCGTGGATCCCATCCGGATATTCCACCCGGACGCCCTCTTCAAAGCCGACCGCCTTCACACCGTATTTTCTAAATGGCTCGTCGAGTCCCAGCTCGCTCATTGCCTTCAGCGAAGACCCGAATCCGCTCGAATCGCCCGCCGAAACATCCCGGTATCCTTCTTCCGAGAGGATCCTTGCCAGCGCTTCCGCAACGGCCGGGTGGGTGGTGACCGCTCTTTCAACAGCCGCCGTCCGCACCAGATTCAGCTTCAGCAGAACCTTCTCGTCCGTTTTTGCAAAAATGCCGATTCCGCCGAGCAGCTCCAGCCCCTTCTTCAATTTCTCATAAACAAGTTCCCTGTCATAACTGTCGCAGGGAATCAACGCAACTACGCTCATCTTATTTCCAACTCACTTCCACGAATATAGAATCTTCTATGGTAAAAAAAGCTGCCGTACCGAAAAAACGTTTTTCTCAGGCGCGACAGCTGTATGTATCCTCTTATACGAGCCCGTCAGTCAAGGCCTTTCTTTGTGATCAAAATCGTATTCGGCGTATCCACACGCATCGGTTTTCCCTTCATCACAAGGACTTTCTTCTCATAATCGATGGTGAAGGTCGTGATCGAATTGGATTCATGGTTTACACACGCGATATGCTTGCCATCCGGGAAAAGCGCGATATCCTTCGGATATTCGCCGCTGATCGGAAGCGCGAACTCCTGTGTCAGCTTACCGGTCTCCTGATCGATCGAATACATGGCAACGGTGTCATCTCCCGCGGTGGAGGTAAAGAGATATTTGCCGTCCTTGGACAGGCACATGCCGGAAGCCGCATCATGCAGTGTATCCACGTTATCGGATGTTGTGGAAACCGTCTGGATCTTCTCAAAGACCGGATCTCCGTCGATCACGTTGTATGTGAATACATCCACGGTATTGGACAGTTCATAGAGCAGGTATGCATAGTGTCCGTCTCTGCTGAAATAGAGTGTACGCGGACCGGACTCACGCTCACAACGGACGACATCCACGAGAGCCAGTTTTTCCTTCGAGGTGATTCGGTAGATCTTTACCTGATCGATGCCGTTGTCAACAGCGCAGAGGAATTTGTTATCCGGTGTCATCTTTACGCAGCTTACATGCGGGCGGAAGTTACGCTCCGCAACACTGCCGAGACCCTGATGGAACACGCCGTCCATAACCGAGCCGAGTCTTCCGTCCTGATGCGTGTGCACCAGTGTGACCTTGCCGTCATGATAACCGCCGACGATCAGATATTTTCCTGTCTCATCTACGGTGATGTAGCAGCCTCTCATACCGTCGATACCGATCTTGTTGATCATCTGCAGATCACCGGTCTCGTCAATGGCAAAAACGGCAACGCCTTCATCAGCGATCGAATACAGATATTTATTATTCTTGGAACGACAAATGTAAGAAGAATTGTTGACCGGAATCACCTTACGTTCTGTAAGAGTTCCTTCCTCTACGTTCACATCATACAGATGGATTCCGATACTGGAGCCATGCGTGTATGTTCCCACATATGCCACATATTCTTCACTCATATCCGTTACCTCTCGTCAGTTTTTTCTAGTATTTAAGCCTAGTATTTAAGCCTTCCGGCAGCCTTTGCAGCATGACCTGATCTGTGAAGACAACATGCCGGAAAGTCTCTAACTGAGTATAGCACGATTTCAGATGGCATACAATGAAATATTGCTTTTGGGGCAGGGTCCTGCATTGTTGTGTTTGACCCGGCATGCAATGTTGCGTTTGACAAGAACAGGAACCGGAGGTTACGATTAGACGGCAGAGAGCGTCCGCACGGCACCGCATGGTGCTCGCACCTCACGCTGCTTCCGGAATTCCATCGGCTTCACGACCTTCACGGAATTTCAACGTTTTCACGGACTCCCCTGAGATCCCATGGCTTTGCGGACTCCGCAGAATTTCAACGTTTCGCGGGCTCCCCTGTGATTCCCGGAATATTATTTATCTCGGAGTCATCGGGATTTTTCATCACCTTGGAAGGAATATCTTACTCTCATGGAAAGAACATTCACATACAAAATCACCGCAGAAGAATCCGGAAAGGACATTCGTACCTTCCTTCGCTCCCGCGGTTATTCCAAGCATATTCTCGCTTCGATGAAACCGATCCAGGATGCGGTCATGGTCAATGATATTCACCAATACATGTCCTACCCACTCTCCGAGGGAGACATTCTGCGCACAAAGGTCCGTGATGAAGAATCATCCGAAACGATTGTTCCCGCGCCGATCCCCTTTGGGATCATCTACGAGGACGAGGATATTCTGGTTATTGATAAGCCGGCCAACGAAGCCATTCACCCAGCAATCAGCCATCCTGCCAACACACTGGCTAACGGGGTTGCCTGGTACTACAAAGAACAGGGGATCCCTTACGTATTTCGCTGCATCAATCGTCTCGACCGCGATACCACAGGGCTCCTGATCACAGCCAAGAATCTGCTCAGTGCCTGCGTGCTTGAACAGGCACTGCTGGCTCGTAAAATTCATCGTACCTACATAGCGATCGCGGAGGGCTTTGTCCCTGATTCCGGCACGATCGACCTGCCGATCGGCCGTCGGGAGGGCTCTCTCATCGAACGCTGTGTCGACCGCGAAAACGGTGATCGCGCCGTCACGCACTACAAGACTCTGAAGCGATTCAAGGCCGGCTATTCGCTCGTAGAACTTCATCTGGAAACCGGGCGCACGCACCAGATCCGCGTTCATATGAATGCGATCGGACATCCGCTGCTCGGCGATACGTTATACAATCCGAGCTGCATTCGTCCTTATTTCCCGGAGAGAAAGCCCTGGAACGCGGATCTTTCCGCTGCTGCCGTGGATCATTCCGCCGATGCTGCGGATCATTCCGCCGATGCTGCGGATCATTCCGCTACTGCTGCAGACATCCGTGAAGCCGGCTCACGCATTCTGCCTCCGGCTAATACCGACATTTCCGTCTCCGGCTGCCCGTCCCGTGATCCCTCGACCTGCCCCGCATCCTGCCCGGGCATCGCCCGCCAGGCGCTGCACTCCCGTTATCTGGACTTCATTCACCCCATCACCCGCGAAGCGGTCCACTTCGAGGCACCGATCCCCGCGGACATGGCAAGATTGCTCGCAGCCGAGGAGGCATGACCACAAATTTCCTGATTTCACTCTGATTTGTTGTTTTCCACGGGCGTTCCTCGGCCGGGCGACAACAATTTTCTTCATTCCTCTCTATTTTGTTGTTTCCACAAGCCCGGCGATTCCGAAAAAGCAGAAAACAGGCCATTTTGCGGGCCGTCATCGATTTTTCATCGAAAAGCAGCCGCAAAATGGCCTGTTTTTTTATGCCAAAATGTCTTATGTCTTTATCACTTATATGATCACTCATTAATGATCACTTATTAATGATCACTTATTATTGATCACTTATTATTGATCCACTGGTCCCAGTCATTGATGATGGTGCGATCGTCGAAGTAATTGATGCGCATTGCGTCACGTACCTCGGCAAGTGTCGCGTTCGTTTTTTCAACGGCATTCGCAGTACCGGACTGCAGAATATCGTAGACTGCCGGGATATTTGCCGCCCACTTCGCGCGCTCTTCGCGGATCGGGGAAAGCATCTCTTCAAGAACCTTGATCAGGAACTTCTTGCACTTTACATCACCGAGGCCGCCCTTTCTGTAATGCTCCTTCATCTCGTCGAGGCAGCTGTAATCCGGCAGATATTCCGCAAACTGTTTCTGGCGGCAGAAAGCATCCAGATAAGTGAATACCATGTTGCCCTCTACGTGGCCCGGATCCGCGATATTGATATGCTCCGGATCGGTATACATGCTCATGACCTTGGTCTTCAGCGTTTTTGCGTCATCGGAAAGGTAGATGCAGTTGCCGAGAGACTTGGACATCTTCGCCTTGCCGTCCGTGCCGGGCAGACGTCTCTGGGACTCATTCTCCGGGAGAAGGATCTCCGGCTCTACGAGTACGTCACGCTGATAGGTATAATTGAACTTTCTGACGATCTCTCTTGTCTGCTCCAGCATCGGCAGCTGATCCTCGCCTGCCGGGACAGTCGTTGCCTTGAAGGCGGTGATGTCGGCAGCCTGGGAAACCGGGTAGGTAAAGAAGCCTGCCGGAAGTCCTGCCTGATTGTCGTTCTCGCCCTCTTCGCCGGAAAAACCGCGCATCACCATCTCGCTCTTTACAGTTGGATTTCTGGACAGACGCTGTGTCGTAACAAGATTCATATAGTAAAAGGTCAGCGCATGAAGTGCCGGAATCGCGGACTGAATGCAGATATTGGCCTTCGCCGGATCAATGCCGACGGACAGATAATCCAGAGCGACTTCGATGATGTTATCGCGGATCTTCTTCGGATTATCCCAGTTGTCGGTCAGAGCCTGGTCATCCGCAACAAGGATGTAGACCTCATCGTATTTTCCGGAATTCTGCAGTTCCACACGTCTCTTCAGAGAGCCTACATAATGTCCCAGATGCAGGCGTCCCGTCGGACGGTCTCCTGTCAGAATAATTTTGTTTTTGCAATCTTTTGCTTCCATAACGCCTCCAGTTAAAAACTCAGAAAAACTCAAAAAAAACTCAGAAAAAACTCTATTCGCATAGAGATCCAATTTATCTCGTATAATATCTAAATATAGCATACATACCCGGAAAGAGCCAACCCTTTTACACCGCGGCATGAACGGTTTTCGCGTTCTCCCTGCGGCGCGTCGTTCCCGATTGACATTCCCCACGTCTCACCGTACACTTGTCTCATATACAAGGAGGAATCATCCATGGAAAAAATTGCAAGCTTTACCATTAATCACGAAAAACTTGAGCCGGGCATCTACGTATCCCGCAAAGACCATATCGGAACCGAAACGATCACCACCTTCGACCTCCGCATGACGGCACCGAACCGCGAACCGGTCATGAGCACCGCCGAAGTCCACTGCATCGAGCATCTCGGCGCTACCTTCCTTCGCAACGACGAAGAATTCCGTGACCGCGTCATCTACTTCGGGCCGATGGGCTGCCGTACCGGCTTCTATCTGCTTCTCGCCGGCGATTACGAGTCCCGCGATATCGTGGATCTCGTGACCCGCACCTATGCCTTCATCAGCACCTTCGAGGGCGATGTCCCCGGCGCGACACCGCGCGACTGCGGCAACTACAGCGACATGAACCTGAACATGGCGCACTGGTGGGCAAAGCGCTATCTGGACAAAACGCTCACCGGCATCACCGATGAGCACCTTATCTATCCCGAATGATCAATCGTTGTAGCCGTTCGGATTTTTGCACTGCCAGTTCCAGGAATCGCGGCACATCTCGTCGATATCGTACTGCGCCTCCCAGCCGAGTTCCTTCTTCGCCAGGGCGCAGTCGGAATAACAGGTTGCAATATCGCCGTCACGTCTCGGCTTGATTACATACGGAAGCTTATGGCCGCATGCCTTCTCAAAAGCGTGGATCACATCCAGAACGCTGTAGCCCTTGCCGGTTCCGAGATTGCATACAAAAACGCCTTCTTTTTTCTTCAACTTCTCGATCGCCTTCACGTGACCGATCGCCAGATCGACAACATGAATATAATCGCGCACACCGGTTCCGTCCGGTGTGTCGTAGTCATCGCCGAACACATTGACCTGCGGGAGTTTTCCGATCGCGACCTGAGCAACGTACGGAAGCAGGTTGTTCGGAATTCCCTTCGGATCCTCGCCGATGAGGCCGCTCTTATGCGCACCGATCGGGTTAAAGTAACGGAGCAGGATGACATTCCATTCCGGGTCCGCGGTATGCAGATCGGTGAGGATCTGTTCCTGCATCCACTTGGTCCAGCCGTAAGGATTGGTGCAGGTGCCCTTCGGGCATTCCTCGGTGATCGGGATCTGCGCCGGCTCTCCGTAAACCGTTGCGGAGGAACTGAAAATAATGTTTTTGCAATCATGATTGCGCATCACATCGACCAGATTCAGCGTGCCGGTGATATTATTGTGGTAATATTCGATCGGCTTGTGCACCGACTCGCCGACAGCCTTCAGTCCCGCGAAATGAATGACCGCGTCGATCTTCTGCTCCGAAAAGATCTTCTCCACGCCCGCCTTATCCAGCATATCCACATTGTAGAAAGCCACTTTCTTACCGGTGATCTCTTCGATCCGGCTGATCGCCTTCTCGCTCGAGTTATAGAGATTATCCATCACTACAACTTCCATCCCCGCATTCAGAAGCTCCACACAGGTATGGCTGCCGATGTAACCGGCGCCTCCCGTAACCAGAATTTTCATTCGTTTATCCTCCTCAGTCCCTGATTTTTCTTGAAGACAGTCATCATCTCTGCCGTCAGCGCGACATGTTCCGTGTCTTCCGGCACCTCGTCCGGAGAATAGAATCCGGCTTCGGCAAGTTCATTGCGATCCAGCGTAATTTCCTCATCATCCCCATCCAGTTCACAGAAGAATCCGACAAGAAGTGTCGAGGTGAACGGCCATGGCTGACTCTTGTAAAAACGCAGATTCTTCACGCGCAGGCCGACTTCTTCCATCACTTCCCGGTGCACGGTATCCTCGAGGCTCTCGCCGGTCTCGTTAAAGCCCGCGATCAGCGCGAAATGATGAAAATCGCGTCCCGCGTATTTGCTCATCAGCAATTTTCCCTTATGCACGACAGCCACGATCACGCCGGGGCAGATCTGCGGATAATACATCCGTCCGCATTTCGGGCAGCGCATCATGCGTTCCTTATCGTCATGCACCGTCGCGCTTCCGCAGCATCCGCAGAAGGCGTGTCCGCGGTACCAGTCCCACAGCTGATATCCCGTGATTCCCGCAAAGGCAAGATCCTTCGGTCCGACAAAGCGGAAGATCGAATTTTCGGTAAAAACGTAGCCCTCTCCGGTCAGTTTTTCCGGAACAGCCTCGTTTTTCATTTCTCCGAGGTAGTACTCCTCGTCATCGATGCGGAACAGATACCGATAATTCATTTCCGTTCCCGCAAAATCCGCTGCCACCGGAAAGCTGACCTCGTCGCCCCTGCGGCAGAGAAACGTTTTTCCCTTTTGATATAGCAGAACACGAGCGTCTGCGCCCGGCTGCCTGTCTTCATATTCTACGTGATACTTCTTCGGCTGGATATCCTGAACCATAAACTTTCCCCTTCGCCGCCCAAAAACGCGGCACTTCTAACATTGCTGATCATATTTCTTTCGACGTCTGTCCTCGATGAAACGTCCGGCTTCACACGCCTTGATCCTATGCTTGTTATACTCACGCGTACGGACCAGGCACTTCGCATTCCGCGGCGTTCTTACTCCGCCAGCAGCTGTCTTACCGCTTCGGCATCGAAGCGTACGCCTTCGACGTGTTTCGTCTCGATCTGGTACAGCGCGTTTGCGGCCAGATGCTCGGCAGCCTGCTCCAGGTCACGGCAACCCGGCAGAGAGCCGAACCTTGCGATGACTTCGTCCACAGCCTCTTCCGGCACAATGCATTCGTCTTCCCGCATGCCCATCCGCTTCAGGACCTTCGGAAGCGAGAACTGTGTGAAGATCGTCTTCTTCTCTTCCGGTGTATAATCCGGAATATCAATGACCGCGAACCGGCTCATGAGCGGTGCGCTGATCCTGTTCTTATCATTGGCCGTCGCGATCGGATAGACACCGCCGGTCGGGATCATGCATTCGATATAGTTGTCCGTATACCCGAGGTTGTCAAGCAGCGTCAGGAGCGCGTCCGCGGGATTTCCCGCCGAATCGCCCGAATCAGCCTTGTCCAGCTCGTTGATGATAAAGACAACATTTGAAGTGCCGGCTCCGGAAAAGGCCTCCATGATCAGTCCCGGCTTCGCGTTTGCGTAGACACGCGGGCTTCCCGAAAGCGCCTCCGAGTCATGGATCGCGCTCATATCGAGGGCAGCCCACGGAAGCTTCAGGATCCTGGCGACCGCATAGGCAAGCTGCGATTTTCCCACACCGGCCGGTCCCGCGAGCAGGATACCGTATGCCGGAAGGGTATGCGTCCGGTTGATCTGGATGATCGTCTCGATGATCCTCTGCTTCACCTTCTCCATGCCGTAGAGCGCCTCATCAAGAATTCTTCTGGCTTCGACCGGATCCACCGATTCGAAGTAGGAGCCCTTCCACTGTATATTGAGCATCATGGAAAGAGCGCGCTGCGCATGCCGTTTTTCCTCGGGACTCACGTTGCCGGCGCGGACAAGAGCAATGTTTCTCTGCGCCCACCGCCGCACATTGGCCGGCAGTGCGCTGCCCGCGCAGCTCAGAAAATCGATCATCGCCGACATATCCGTCAGCATGACGCGATCCTCCTCCGCGTCCTCAAAGCCGCCGTCCTCGTTCAGCTCCTCTTCCTGAACGCGGCTTGCCAGAAGTCGTTCGATCACCATCTGCAGGAACCCGTCGTTCGCCGCGCGGCTTCGTCCGTTGGTCGTCACGGCGTGGATCTTATAGATGCCGTAGCCGTCTTCCCGCTGCCCGCCCGAAAGCTTCACGAAGATCTGGTTCTCGCCGAGCCAGTCCAGCAGCTTCACAAAGCGGCGGTCGATGCGAAGAATATCGGCGGTCTTATCCTCACCGATCTCCGATGACGATCCGTTTTTCTCATCAGCGCGATATCTGAAGCCGGTCTGCTTGTGCGGATTCAGAAAGGTTCCGTTCTGGTGATGCGGAAGTTTTTTCTCCTGGTCGGCAAGAACCATGATCGGTTCTTCCACCGAGGCCCGGTCCGCCTGCGAATCAAAGACGGTATAGGTGCAGATCGGATCCCCCGCCTTCTGTCCCGTGACGGTCTGCTTCTTGAAGTCAAAGACCATATTGCCCTGTGAATAATTGGCTGCCATTTCTGTCTCCTTGTATTTCCTGATTTGTTACTGCTGTTTTCACGCAAATTCCCGAAGGATGATGTCCGCGATCTTGGTACTGTGGCAGATGTAGCTGCCGTGATCTTCTCCCGGCAGGATCATCAATTTCGCGCCGGGGATCGTACCGGCGATATGCCGCGTATTGCTGATGCGGATCAGGTCATGTTCCCCCGCGGTGATCAACGTTTTTGCCCCGATGGAAGCAAGCTCCGCATCCGAAATATCCGGCTCCTTCAGCATCATCTCCACCATCGGATCTCTGTGCAGAAAATTCCGGAACAGGTCATGATAATATTCCTTCGCGACGATGCCCTTCGGATAGGTGTTCGCCCCCGAAGCGATCAGTCCCGTGATCCGCTTCTCAGCGGCAGCCGCGATCAGACCGATGATGCCGCCGTCGGAAAAACCATAGAACAGGACATCCGAGAGATCCAGTGCGCGAATCAACTCCGTCATGTCCTTCGCCATATCGCGGTAATGCAGCGATTCGACGCGCCCGCTCTGCCCGTGACCGCGGCTGTCGACGCGGTAACAGGTAAAGTGCTCTTTCAAAAGTTCCACGGCTTCATCGAAGATCGTATGATCCTCGCCGTTTCCGTGAACGAGAAGAAGGGGCCGCCCGCTTCCCGTTTTTTCATAATATAACTCAATGCCGTTCACGCGGATACGCATGCGGGATCCCCCTTTTCATACTCATTATCTGCCGTCATGTGCCAATCGTTCAGTATGCAGCGTCTGCTGCTCCGGCGTTCCGCACGACGTTTCTGCCGCACTTACGTTGATCGATCAATATGAAGGTTCTGATGTCCATACCCGTTCGTTCAGTACGCCTCCCCCGGTGCGCGGTTTGCCTCGTAGTCGTTGATGACATCGATCTGGCACGCGCGCATCGCGCCGAGTGCCTGTTGATGCCGGAGCGGATTCACGCCCGCGCAGCAGGAAGCATCGACGATGATCGGCACATCGGGAAGGAAAGATTTCAGCATCATCGCATTGGCGATCACGCAGATGTCGGTGCAGAGTCCGATGAGCGTAATGCTCTCGATCGGTTCCTCCTCCTTGTGGAACTGCTTCAGGATCCGGCAGAGTTCCACGCTTCCGAAGCCCGCCTTGTCGATCGGCTCCGCCATCAGAAGTCCCCGGATCTCCTTGCTGATCTCCCAGCCCTCGGTGCCCTTGATACAATGCTTCACTGGCAGTTTATGTCCCTCCAGCGTCTCCTCGTAATTCTCCCCGTGTGTATCTCTCGTAGCCAGAACCATGCCGTCGAAATTGACGATCTTAACGATGACTCTCGGAACGATCGCCTGCGCCTCCTCGGTCCCGAGGCTTCCGTCAATGAAATCATTCTGCATATCTACAACAATCAAAAACTTCATTATATATCTCCGTCAAAAAATTTCTTATAGAGCGCAAGCTCCTCTTCCGTATCCAGTGAGGATTGAAAAACAACATCGCCCTTCCCCTCATTCTCCGTCAGCAATCCGCGTTCCTTCAGCTGGTGACGCAGTTCTCTGGCTGCGCCGTTGGCGCCGTTATAGATCTCCGCCTCAGGCATGATCTCCTCCAGCTGCTTCTGAATAAACGGATAATGCGTGCAGCCGAGAACGATGCCGTCGACCTTTCCCATATAGGGGCTGAGTTTTTCCCGAAGATATTCCAGAAGGTCCGGTGCGTCCAGATTGCCCTTTTCGATGCGGTCCGCAAGCCCCTTGCAGGGAAGCGGAATGAACTCGGCGCGGTCTTCCAGCTTCTTCTCCAGAACGCGATACTTCTCCAGGCGCAGTGTAGCCTCTGTCGCCATCACCAGATACCGCTTCCCGTTTCCCGAGAGAGCCGCCGGCTTAATGGCCGGCTCCAGCCCGATGATCGGGATATCCGGATGAAGTTCGCGCAGGTATGACGCCGCCGCGCTTGTTGCCGTATTGCAGGCGATGACAATGGCCTTCACCTTCGCCTCGAGCAGGTGATCCGCCACGCGGACTGCCAGCTCCCGGATATTTTCGTCCGTCCGGTCCCCATAGGGCGCGTTCGCGGAATCTCCGTAATACAAGTAATTTTCATGGGGCATCAGTTTGTACAGCTCGGTGAGCACGCTGATTCCGCCCACGCCGGAATCAAAAACGCCGACATACCCTTCGTATTTCTTCTCTTCCATGCCTGCTCAAGCCTTCCGGTCCCTGTTTTTCTGTGCCAGTTGATTATTATCCCGATTGATCTTGCAGCAGTCCGGTGTTTCTCCGCCGAATGCCTCCTGATTGGATTTTGCCATGCGCGCAAGCCACGCATCCCATGCTTCTTTTATTGAAGAAAAAACAGACATCCTAGTTCTCCTTTCCTGCCGCCTCGATCTTCGCCCGCGTCTGCTCATCGACCGCGGCACGAAGTTCCCGCAGCGTCTCCGAAAACGCGCCTTCCTTTTTGCCATAGGTCAGCTGAAGATCATATTCCAGCGGAAGCCACGTTTCGATATCCGATTCGTTATGAGCGATCACCGCCTCCACTTTATCCAGCGCCTTGTAGAGCCGGGCTTCGACCGTCTCCTGCCCGTTCATCTCAGCAAGGAGGCTCTGCCACTCCTCCCGCTGTGCCGCCGGAAAAGTATCCACCCAGCCGTTCAGGAGATCCTCCTCCCGCTCGGAATCCTGCGCGCTCTTATCAAAAGTCGGAATATCGCCGGTGAAGGCTTCGCCAAGATCGTGGATCAGGCACATCCGGATCACGCGGTTCATATCCACATCCCGGAATTCCTCTTCGCCGCCAAGCAGCATTGCCAGAAGCGCCGTGCGCCAGCTGTGATCCGCTATGCTTTCCCTGCGTCCCGCATCGGTAAAGCAGTGACGGGTATTTGTCTTCAGCCTTGCAGCCTGTCCCAGAATTTCCAGGTACTTTTCGCCATCCATCGACCGCACTCCTTTTCCGCAAATATGTTGACATTTCTCTTGAGTATATCACAATACGGCGGTGTTCGCACTTCTTTTGCAGACAAACGGGGCACCAAAGCCTTTCGCTCCGGTGCCCCGTTCTCATCGTATGTTTTTGTTTTGTCTATCAGTGGTTTCCCTGCACCGCGATCGCTTTGACGCGCTGCATGGCTTTGTTGACCGCCGGGATCAGCAGGATCACGATCGTGACCGCCGCCTCGGTAAAGATGTAGATTCCGTTATAGACCGCGGAATATGCCCATGCGGACATGCCGTAATCGGCTGCGTAGCTGCCGAAGAAAATATAACCGGACAGGAACGCGAAGAACCACCGGCCGAGAATTGCCAGGATATATCCCTTGATCAGGCCGTATTTTGCCTTACTGAACACACCGGACAGGCCGAGCGCCGTAAAAGCAAAAACATAGTCGACCAGCATCTGCGGCAGAGAAATAATGTACGGATCGAGGATCATCTGCAGCAGGCCGTAGGCAAAAGCTGCCAGAAGTCCCGTACCGAGACCGTACCAGTAACCGATCAGAGCAACGAAGAGCATGGAAAGAAGCGTAATGCTTCCGCCCATCGGCAGATGAAACAGCTTGATCATCGAAGTAACGGTCGCAAGTGCGATCGCCATCGAAGAAAATACCAGACGTCTCGTACCGAGCGCGCCGTTCTCATCCGGCTTCATCGCGTAGCAGGCAGCCAGCAATGCGGCGATCATGATGCCGATGATCATCAGAAAGCCCGCCGTGGTAGGCATATAGCTTCCCGAATCTTCCGAATATTTTACCAGGAATCCCAAAAGAACCATCAAAAAGTTAGACATAAAAAAGTTCCCCTTTCTCATTTTGTGCACAGGGGAACGAACTGAAAATCGCGATCATAATCACGATCCAACTTACTTCCCTACGCCGGTATCGTCCGGGTCAGGTAATAAGGGTCAGCGGCTCAAAGGATTCGGCCGCACTCTCAGCATAAGTGCTCCCCCAGCAAATAATTTATGAACTTGCGTACAGTATAGTTCTCAATTTTTTACAAGTCAACCCCTCCCACAGGCACTGTACATATATATGTAGTCAAAAGTCAAAATGAGGCACCCGTCAAAAACGGGTGCCTTGAAAATCAACAGGCGTTGTCATCATCAGGCGTTGCTCTCCTCCGCGCCATCCTGCTCACCACGGATATTTTTGATCTCCTCAAAGAGATAATCATTGACCACTTTGATGTATGTTCCCTTCATTCCGCTGGAACGGGATTCGATCACACCGGCGCTCTCAAACTTGCGGAGCGCGTTCACGATCACCGAGCGGGTAATACCGACGCGGTCAGCGATCTTGCTGGCAACGAGGATCCCCTCCGATCCGCCGAGTTCGTCCATGATGAAAAGGATCGCCTGCTTCTCAGAGTAAGAAAGCGTCGCAAAAGCAGATCTGACGATCGATACTTTTCTCTTTTCTTCCAGTGCCTCCTCATTGACGGAACGAAGCAGCTCCAGTCCGACAACCGTGGTGCCGTACTCACAAACGATGATATCATCGATAGAGTACTGCGCATTCTCCCTGTACAGGAACAACGTTCCCAGCCGCTCTCCCGCAACCTCGATCGGACTGATAATAGCGGTAAAGCCATAGGAGCTCTCCCTCTCGAACCCGAGTGTAGCCAGATGTACATTCTCCTGTGTGGAGAGCACATTCAGAAAGCGCTCATTCAGCAGCGCATCGATGTGATCCCCGACAGATCCGGTGATCAGCTCCGCAAGCTTTTTCGGCTCATCATTGGCGGCAGTTCCGAGGATCTTTCCTTTCCTGCTGATCACATAGATATTGGAGTGCAGACAATCAGAAAGTACATGGCATACATCATTGAATGCCACCTTGTCCGTGTTGTTATTGTATAGTAATTTGTTTATTTTTCTCGTTCTGTCCAGCAGCTGTACGTTCATCGTTAGCTCCTTTCTTATTCATAATTGTTAATATCATATCAAAAAAACAATGGTCAGTCCATCCATTTTCCTACCAAATGTACGGCTTTTATACGCAATAGCAACTTTTTTCGCTACCCCCCCCGCTGTTTTATCAACATCTCACACAATTAGTGTCACACAGATTTAGTACATACTCTGTTTACTCTTCCGACAGGTTCCTTTCGGATTCGTAGATCGCCTCAGCCAGGATGCCGATAATTTCTTCCGCGTCGGCATTCTTTCTGACGATCCGGTTCATACCGGCATTCATGCAGGCTTCACTGACGCTGTTGCTGTAATCCGCAGTGATTCCGATGATCGGGATCGACTTCGCATCCGCGGTCCCCAGCGTACGCACCGTTCTGGACATGTGCACGCCATCCAGGACAGGAACACGGACATCCACCAGAATGGCCGTATAATGATAAGCGCCGTTTTTGCGGAACATCTCGCAGGCTTCCTTGCCGTCGGCCGTGATCTCGCTGTGAACGCCGTTCTCTTCGAGCACCTGGCGGAGCATCCCGGCCACTTCTCTGTTGTCCTCCGCGATCAGGACATTCCGTCCGTAGATCACGTTGGTCAGGAAATTCGCGCCCGGCTTAAAGCGCAGCTTCTTCTGCTCTTCCGTTGCCAGTGAAAAATCGAAGGTCAGACGGAATTCCGTGCCTTCACCCACACGGCTGCTGCATTCGATCGTGCCGCCCATGAGCTGAACAAGCGACCGGACGATAAAGAGTCCGAGGCCCGTTCCTTCTCCCGCTGCCTCTCCGATCAGAGTCTCACACTCCGGATCCTGTTCATACGGCTTGTACATGACCTTCCGGAACTCTTCACGGATTCCGCAGCCGTCATCCGTGATCGTGTATACATGTTTCGTTTTGCCTCGTTCCGGATAGGAGACCTTCAGGCATGCCTTCACATGGCCGCCCTCCGCCGTGAAACGGATCGCGTTGGCAAAAAGACCTGCCAGGATCAGCTGCATAGAATCGTCATCCATCATGATCACACGATTCTCCGATCCGATGATATCCGATTCCAGCGTGATATTTGCCGCGTCCGCAACCGCTTTGATTTCCTCTGCCGCTTTTCTGAACGGACTGATCTCACGAACCGCGCTCGGATTCAGAACGGCTTTTCCGGAATTGATCTTATTGGCCTCCCCGATCTCCTCGATCATTGACCGGAGTTTTGCCTCCGATACACAGATCTTGTCCAGGCGGCTCTTCAGATCCTCATCAAGTTTCTCATCCGATACGCATTCATGGAGTGCCTCCTGCATCTCCGTGATCGGGGCAAGCAGATCATCGCTGATGTGCTCCAGAAATTTTTCCTTCTCTTTGTTGCTTTCCGCTGTTACCTTCAGCGTTTTTCTCATCTCCGTGATCTGGCGGTTCACATCGATCTGCTTGGTCGTATCGACGAAGGTAAGAACGAGTCCCTCGATGTTTTTCAGCTCCTCGGCAGAATACTTATCCTGCAGATTTTCTACCGGGATCTGCAAACGATACTTATCCGAGCGGTACGGCGCAATGCGGATCAGATAGGATTTTCCTTCATCCGATACGCAGGTCAGCTCCACAGCCTTGCGGGACTTCTGCACCTGCAGAGAGAGTCCCATCAGGTCGATCGACGAGAAATTAAACGCAATGTATCGAAGAGATCTTCCGACGTCCTGCTCCGCCACGTTAAATTCATCCGCAATATACTCGGTGTACTTACGAATGTTGAGCTGGTTGTCGACCATCATGATTCCGACGAGGGTCGTGGACAGGAAATTGGTCATATCATCATTGACATTTCCCAGCTCCGTGACCTTTGCCTGGTACTCGGAATTGACGGTGTACAGCTCTTCGTTGACGGACTGCAGTTCCTCGTTCGAACTCTGCAGCTCTTCGTTCGCGGTCATCAGCTCCTCGTTGGCAGCCTGCAGTTCCGCATTGACAGACTCCAGCTCGGTGACCGTGTGTTTCAAATTATCCTGCGACTGGCGCAGCTCCTTCTCCAGATCCGAAATACGCTCCGCTGCCGCCGAGTCGATCTTGAAATGCTCGGAGGAGTCGATCACGCCCTGCGGTGTGCCGCCGCGAATAAAGGACAGGGCAATGATGCCCGTCTTCTCGCCCAGCTTATCCGTGATCGGTGACGCGGCAAGGGTAATAAATTCCTGCCCGCCGTCGGTATTGATCGGAATCCTGTCGTAGGAGACAGGCTTGTCGGTTCCTCTGACCTCTTTTAACGCCTTCGACACGGCGATCTTCAGATCGGACCGGATCAGCGAGAAAATATCGAGCGTGATGCTGCCGACCGGAATATTGATGAAATCGCGGCAGTCACCGTAGGTATGATTCAGCAGATTCTGCACGTCGATCATCACCGTTGCCGGCAGCAGTTTCTCCAGAACCTTGGTATCCAGTTCCCCTGAGGTATATTTCAGGTCGTAATTCTCATTCTTTGACGTCTCGGAGGGTGTGGTGTCCAGCCCCGGCGTGAAGCTCTGCACGGAATAGGACAGCTTGGTATGCGACGGTTCCCTTCCCGACGCGTTGTGCGCGAAGATCTTCTCACTCGCGCAGTATACGCGGAAGATATCGTTGTAATCGCCGACCGACTCCGAACGTCCGAGGAAGAGATAGCCTCTGTCCTTCAGCGCGATGTGGAAGATGGCGAATAAGTTTTTCTGCAGCACATTCTGGAAATAGATCAGCAGATTCCGGCAGCTGATCAAGTCGAGTCTTCCGAAAGGCGGGTCCTGGAAGACATTGTGCTGGGCAAAAACGATCATCCTGCGGATGTCGTGATTGATGATATATTTATTGCCCTTGCGGGTGAAGAAGCGGGCAAGCCGTCCGACGCTGATGTCATCGATGATCGTATCATTGTATACACCGCGGCCCGCGAAGGCGATCGAGTCGGAATCGAGATCGGTCGCGAAGATCTTGATATCGCGGCGGATCTTCAGTTCTTCCATGACCTCCGCAAAGAGGATGGCGATCGTATAGGCCTCCTCGCCGGTCGAACAGCCGGCGACCCACACGCGGATCTGCTCACCGTTCGGCGTATTGCGCACGATGTGCGTGATAACGTTGCTCTTCAGCACTTCGAAGTAGTCCGGATCACGGAAAAACGATGTCACCCCGATCAGGACCTCTTTCGCGAGCATCCTTGCCTCCTCCTGATTGTTTCTCAGGTATTTGACATACTCGCTGAAATTGCGGTTATGTGTAACGACCATTCTCCGCTCGATGCGGCGCAGGATCGTTGTCTGCTTGTAGAAGGTATAATTGACATTCGTGACAGCTTTCAGCACAGAAAAGATCTGGGATAAGAGGTCCTCATCGGTCATCTGCAGGCCGTTTTCCGAATCCCCCATGGACTCGGCAATGTGCGCCATCTCGCGTGCGATCGAATCCGGATGAAGAACCATATCCTCAAAGCCTGTCGCGATCGCGTTGCGCGGCATGCCGTCGAACTTACAGCTCTCCGGAGACTGGACGATGATCACGCCGTTCTGCTCCCGGATCGCCTTGATTCCGTTTGTTCCATCGGAACCGGTGCCGGACAGAATGACCGCGACCGCTCTGCTCTCGTATGCGTTTGCCAGCGAACGGAAGAAGATATCGATCGGATGATTGATCTTCGCGTGATCAAACTCTCTGAGGCGCAATACGTCCTCTTCGATCTCCAGGTTGAACTTCGGCGGGATCATGTAGATATGATCCCCTTCGATCGGCATCCCGTCATCGACTTCTACAACGGGCATTGCCGTATACTTTCCGAGAATATCGGCAAGCAGGCTCTTATGGTCCGGTGACAGATGCTGAATGATTACGAAAGCCATGCCTGTATCGGACGGCAGATATGTGAGCAGCTGCTGAAGCGCTTCCAGACCGCCCGCTGATGCGCCGATTCCAACCACACATCTCGGCTTCGTACTGTTTGTGATAGTCCTGCTGTTAGTCATTTATTCCACCATTCTGTGCCTCTTCGGCACGCAGCTGCATCAACGAGGATACCGCATGAAGATTCAGCGTTGATGCGCAGGAGATGTAACGTTTTTGACCATTGACCGTCGTCTCGGCGATCAGGTACATGATCCACTGATAATCTCCATCTTCAGTTTTTGTACGGAAAAAATCCGTAATATGTTTGTCCCCGGCTTCCCTGATCCGTTCTGCCATTGTTTTCGGATCAAAGAAGCGGGCATAGCGAAGTTCGTCTGCCTTTGCTATATTGCGGGATCCGAAGTTGAGGATCATTTTCCGGATGTCCGGCTCCAGCATCTTCGTATTGAGGATCGTGGAATTCAGGTAAATATTCCGGCCTTCCGTCCAGTCCTCATTGAACAGATCGATGCGTTCGAAGAGCGAATAGATCGACCGCATGGATTCATCTACGGAAGCAGTGTCTCCCAGATTCGTGATGTCCGACAGATTCAGACAGATCACGAGAAATGCCGCCCGATACTTGTTATAATCGATCAGGCGGATCTTCATGTTGCAGTACTGCCCGTTATCGATATAATCGAGGGATTCCGGTTTGCCGGTGAGCCTGCACCTCTGTGCCATTTTGATGAAGAGGGAATGACCTTCCCCTACATTGCGGTTCAGATAATCTTCGGATTGCTCCAGTGAATGCACATCAACAGACTTTAAAAACTCAAGAAACGCGTCGTTTGTGCGCAGATAGCGGATTCTTCCCGCCTGCATCTCCACGATCGCCATCGGAAGGCCCTCTCTGACCGGACTTCCGTGATCCAGATTCCTGGCGATAAAACCTGTACGTAAGAGATTGATCGATCCCAGTGTGTTCTGGTAGTTCCTCTCCTCCGGATTTTCCAGCGTATACTCGCGGAGAATTTCCGCTGATGATGCTGCATCGCCGAAGCGCTGCCCCTGCATCATCTCACAGCCGCATTTCATCAGAAAATCATATGCCGCATCGGTATCCACGCCGAGCGCGATCGTCTTGATATTCAATCGCTTGGCCATTTCGATCATGCTGTACAGAATGATCTGCGATTTGGTATCTTCCCCGGTCTTCTTTTGAAACTTCATGCTCAGCTTCAGGCCGTCCAGTTCAAAATCCTTCAGATTATTCAGCGAGGAGAAACCGTTGCCGAAATCATCCATCCAGATCTCATAGCCCAGGGAACGCAGGGTATCGATGACATTGCGCACGTGCAAATAATTTTCTCCGAATGCATTTTGCTTGATCTCAAAGCGAAACATTCCCTTGGAAATTTCATATTTCGTGATCAGATTCTCAATTCGGTCCGGCAGGTCCTTCAGCAGAAAGTTTGACGCGGAAAAATTGACGGAAACGGGCACATACGTTTTTCCCTCATTCCGCAGCCTGACCATCTCTCTGCACACGGTCTCCAGTATGTAGAAATCCAGCTTGGACGCCTGGTTATTTTTCTCCAGAACCGGGATAAACTCATCCGGATAGATCCTGCCGAGATGTTCCTCGATCCACATCGGTCTGGCTTCCACGCAGCACACCTCGCCCGTGTTCACACGAATGATCGGTTCGTACAGAACGCTGATCCTGTGACCGGCCAGATCGTCCTCCAGACTCTCCGTAATATATCGTTCCCGCTGGATCTGTTCCTCGGCATCGGGATCATAATAGCCATACCGGATGCCATACTGATTGCGGATCATGTCTCCGGCCATCTTGGACCGATCCAGAGCCACGTTCACATCCCTGATCTCGTCACCCACAACATAGATGCCGGCCTTCAATTCCAGGCGTGTGTCTCTCCGGAAGCTGTGAACATCTTCACAGAGATCATTGATCTTGCCCTCAAGCCCCGCCTTTTCCGCAACGACGGCAAAGTGATCGACGGCAACTCTCGCCACGATGCGTCCCTGAAAAGACGTCTGGATCAGCTGAGCGATCGCCTGCAGGAGATTATCCCCCGCTGCAATTCCATACTTATGATTAAACGATTTGAAGTTTTGTACATTGAAATATACAAACGCAATCCCCTGACTGCGCATCTGGCGGCTGTCCAGCAGTTTCTGCGCCAGAATTCTGAATTGTGCCACGTTCGGCAGCCTGGTCAAAGGGTCGTAATACTCAGTGTCATATATGTAATCCATATGCGAATCCCCAAGTCCTGTACTCTTGACGCTGTTATTATGATTCAGCATCCACTAATCCAAGCTAATTATAGCGCATTTCAAAGAAAAAAAGTGATTTTCTCTGAAATTTTCTCTAAAATCTCCTCAAAAAGAGAACGGCCTCACATACGTGAGACCGTTCCTTTTAAGATATCATTTGTGGTAAAGACCCGATGAAATTCATACAGGGCACTTACTGCCGTTTGTAATGCAGCTTACACGAAGTTGCGCAGATAATCTTCCGCTACCTCATCATATACAAATACGTCCTGCAGCAAGAGAACTCGCTGCAGGACGCATTATTAATATTGGCTTTATGCTTCGCGCAGATTATGCCTCGATTGTAGCTACACGACCGGAACCTACAGTATGTCCGCCCTCACGAATAGCGAAGGTAAGACCCTGCTCCATAGCGATCGGGTGGATCAGCTCGATGGTCATCTCAACGTTGTCGCCCGGCATGCACATCTCAGTTCCTTCCGGAAGAGTGATAACGCCGGTAACGTCTGTTGTTCTGAAGTAGAACTGCGGACGATAGTTGTTGAAGAACGGTGTGTGACGGCCGCCCTCATCTTTGGTCAGAACGTAAACCTGAGCGGTGAATTTGGTGTGGCAGGTTACAGTACCCGGTTTTGCAACAACCTGTCCTTTTTCGATATCGGTTCTGTTGATACCACGAAGAAGTACACCAACGTTGTCACCAGCCTGAGCGGAGTCAAGCAGTTTGTGGAACATCTCGATACCTGTAGCAACAGAAGTCTTCTTGTCTTCGGAGATTCCGAGGATCTCTACCGGGTCGTTGAGTTTCAGAGTACCACGCTCTACACGGCCTGTAGCAACAGTACCACGACCGGAGATAGTGAATACATCCTCTACCGGCATAAGGAACGGTTTTGCAGTGTCACGTTCCGGAGTCGGGATATGCTCATCAACGGTAGCAAGGAGCTCCATGATCTTGTCGCCCCACTCGCCGTTCGGATCTTCCAGAGCTTTCAGAGCGGAACCTCTTACGATCGGAGTATCACCGAATCCGTACTCCTCAAGCAGCTCGGAAACTTCCATCTCTACAAGGTCGATAAGCTCTTCGTCATCAACCATGTCACATTTGTTCAGGAATACTACCATTGCCGGTACACCTACCTGACGAGCAAGCAGAACGTGCTCACGAGTCTGAGCCATAACACCATCGGTAGCAGCTACTACAAGGATAGCACCATCCATCTGAGCAGCTCCGGTGATCATGTTCTTAACGTAGTCAGCATGTCCAGGGCAGTCAACGTGTGCGTAGTGACGGTTCTCTGTCTCATACTCAACGTGTGCGGTGTTGATGGTGATACCACGCTCTCTCTCTTCCGGAGCTTTATCGATGTTTGCGAAGTCTACAACTACGTTCTCATCGGTAGGCATTCTGGTTGCAAGAGTCTTTGTGATTGCAGCAGTCAGAGTGGTTTTGCCATGGTCTACATGTCCGATGGTACCAATGTTGCAATGCGGTTTGGTTCTTTCAAATTTCTGTTTTGCCATTGTTATACATCCTCCTTGAATAAATACCGGCCCAAAGGGCCATTTTGTATTGATTTTCAATAAAATCCGCTATGCAAGATTATATTTCATTTTATAATCCTTTGCAAGCTGTTTATATAGGTTAATTACTTCTTGTCAGCGAGAACCTTCTCCTGTACGGATTTCGGTACCGGCTCGTATCTCTCGAAGAACATGGAGTAGTTACCACGGCCCTGGGTCTTGGAACGAAGGTCTGTGGAATATCCGAACATCTCAGCCAGCGGAACAAAGCCACGAACCATCTTGCCGCCGCCGATGTCATCCATACCCTCGATACGACCACGACGGGAGTTGATATCACCGATAACATCACCCATGTAATCTTCCGGAGTGGATACTTCGACCTTCATGATCGGCTCCAGAAGTACCGGAGCACCCTTCTGCATAGCATCCTTGAATGCCATGGATCCTGCGATATGGAATGCCATCTCGGAGGAATCGACCTCATGGTAAGATCCGTCATATACTTCAGCGGATACACCGACAACCGGGAAGCCGCCGAGGATACCGGCCTTCATAGCGTCCTGAATACCGTCATCAACTGCCGGGATGTACTCCTTCGGAATAGCACCGCCTACTACGCTGTTAATGAATTTGTATGTCTCTTCGCCGTTGGCATCCATCGGAGTGAAGCGAACTTTACAATGACCGTACTGACCACGACCACCGGACTGACGAGCATATTTGCTGTCGATGTCGCTTGCTTTTGTGATGGACTCTTTATAAGCTACCTGCGGAGCACCAACGTTTGCTTCTACGTTGAACTCACGAAGCAGACGGTCAACAATGATCTCCAGGTGAAGCTCACCCATACCGGCGATAATTGTCTGGCCTGTCTCCTGGTTTGTTGTAGCGCGGAATGTCGGATCTTCCTCTGCAAGTTTTGCAAGAGCTTCGCCAAGTTTGCCCTGGCCGGCTTTTGTCTTCGGCTCGATAGCAAGCTCGATAACCGGCTCCGGGAATTCCATGGACTCAAGGATAACCGGATGCTGCTCATCACAGATCGTATCACCTGTTGCGGAGAACTTGAATCCGATCGCTGCAGCGATATCACCGGAGTAAACCTTGTTCAGCTCCTGACGTTTGTTGGCATGCATCTGAAGGATACGGCCAACACGCTCTTTTTTCTCTTTTGTTGCGTTCAGTACATAAGAACCTGCGTTCAGAGTACCGGAATATACGCGGAAGTAAGCCAGACGGCCTACGAACGGATCGGAAACGATCTTGAATACAAGTGCGGAGAACGGCTCTTCATCAGAAGACTTTCTGGTGATCTCGTTTCCTTCCAGGTCGGTACCGTTGATATCCGGTACATCGGTCGGAGCCGGCATATACTCGATGACAGCATCCAGAAGCTTCTGGATACCTTTGTTCTGGTGTGCGGATCCGCAAAGAACCGGAACAGCGGCATTGGAGATCGTTCCTTTACGAAGTGCGGCTTTCAGCTCTTCAGTAGTCGGAACCTCGCCCTCGAGGTACTTCATCATCAGATCCTCGTCGAGATCGCAGATCTTCTCTACCATCTCTTCGCGCGCAAGCTCACACTCGTCAGCCATATCTTCCGGAATGTCAACAACAGAGATATCCTCGCCCTTGTTGTCGTTATAGATATAAGCCTTCATCTCAAACAGGTCAACAATGCCCTGGAAGTAGTCTTCCTTGCCGATCGGGCGCTCAACAACGACCGGGTTCTTTCCAAGCTTGGATACGATCTCGGATACGGTGTTGTCGAAGTTCGCGCCGAGGATGTCCATCTTGTTGACGAACGCCATACGCGGAACACCGTAGGTGTCAGCCTGACGCCATACGTTCTCGGACTGCGGCTCTACACCACCCTTTGCGTCGAATACGCCGACAGCACCGTCGAGTACTCGAAGGGAACGTTCTACTTCAACAGTGAAGTCAACGTGTCCGGGGGTATCAATGATGTTGATACGATGTTCTTTCGCTCCCGGGATTGTCTTTGTCTGATACTGCTCTGTCCAGTGACAGGTGGTAGCAGCGGATGTGATCGTGATACCACGCTCCTGCTCCTGCTCCATCCAGTCCATGGTTGCAGTTCCTTCATAAGTCTCACCGATTTTGTAGTTTACACCGGTGTAGTACAGGATACGCTCTGTCAGAGTGGTCTTACCTGCATCGATATGAGCCATAATACCAATATTTCTGGTGTTCTCCAGCGGATATTGTCTCTCAGCCAAAAGCTTATCCTCCTTTTAGAATCTGTAATGAGCAAATGCCTTGTTAGCTTCTGCCATCTTATGCATATCTTCTTTACGTTTTACGGAAGCGCCTGTGTTGTTCATAGCATCAAGCAGCTCATTAGCCAGACGATCTTCCTGTGTTTTCTCACTTCTCTTGCGGGAGAAGAGAGCGATCCAGCGAAGTGCGAGAGCCTGACGTCTCTCCGGCTTAACTTCGATCGGTACCTGGTAAGTAGCACCGCCGATACGGCGAGCTTTTACTTCCAGCTGAGGCATGATGTTGTTCATAGCCTCTTCAAAAACTTCAAGAGCCGGTTTGCCGGCCTTTTCTTCCATTTTAGCAAATGCGCCGTAAACGATCTTCTGAGCGGTTCCTTTTTTGCCGTCCAGCATGATGTTGTTGATAAGCTTGGTTACAACCTTATTGTTGTATACCGGATCTGCTAAAACATCTCTTTTCTGAGTATGTCCTTTACGTGGCACGATACTTCCCTCCTTAATCATTATCGATTAGATCACAGGTACTCACATCTTTTGTACAAGCGTGTTGCACCGGTAAATTCTCTATCAACCCGCAGCCGCAGGGGTTGTCGGAAAAACCGCCACATCAACCAAATGTAACATTTGTGAGAAAATGTTTTCTAAAATTAATTACTTCTTCGGTCTCTTTGCTCCGTATTTGGAACGAGCCTGTTTACGGTTTGCAACGCCGGCAGTATCAAGAGTACCACGAATGATGTGGTATCTGGTACCCGGAAGGTCCTTTACTCTTCCTCCACGGATCATAACTACGCTATGCTCCTGAAGGTTGTGTCCCTCACCCGGGATGTAGCTTGTTACTTCGATTCCGTTGGAAAGACGTACTCTGGCGATTTTTCTAAGAGCTGAGTTCGGCTTTTTCGGAGTTGCTGTTTTTACGGCTGTGCATACACCACGCTTCTGCGGAGAAGACTGATCAATTGCTCTCTTCTTCAGAGAGTTGAAGCTCTTCTGCAATGCCGGTGCGGTAGATTTCTTTTCAGAAGTCTGACGGCCTTTTCTAACTAACTGGTTAAATGTAGGCATTCCTAAATCCTCCTTGTTTTCGTCACGGCTGCTATTATGCATTATTCTGTGCGGATAAATGGGCGCAAAAAGAGCGCAGAAATCCGTCACAGCTTGTAATTATAGTTTCGTGTTTCTCAAAAGTCAAGAAAAACCGCGTAAATTCGCGGTTTTTCTGCATTTCCATTCTAATGCGATCAAACTGCACAAAAAAATCTCGCGGCAGTTGCCTCAATAATCGACCGACATCAGCATCAGCCCCTGGGCCGGTGCGGTCTGCCCCGCCTTCCTGCGGTCACACGCCTCAAGGAGCGCTTCCATCTCCTTCGGTCTCCGCTTCCCGTACCCGACCTCCAGAAGGGTGCCGGTCAGAATGCGGACCATATTCTGAAGAAAGCCGTTTCCATGATAATAGAAGCGAATATAAGGGCCGCTCACCTTGATCTCGATCCGGTCGACCACACGCACCGTGGATTTCTTCATATGAGAATTACCGCAGAAGCTCTTATAGTCATGCATTCCTTCCAGATATGCCGCCGCCTCGCGCATTGCGTCCACGTCGGGCATCTTCTCCAGCACCGTCACATATTTACGGTCGAAGACAGGTTTCGAATCCGCGCACCAGCAGGTGTAGCAATACGTTTTTCCGATCGCCTTGAAACGGCTGTGAAAACGGTCCGCGCAGATCTTCAATTCCTCGATGCTGATATCATCCGGCAGGTACCGGTTCATGTAGGCCTTGATCTCACTTTCGCTCATCTCTGTATCAAGGAGCACGTTCGCCGTCATGGCCCGCGCGTGCACGCCGGCGTCGGTCCTTCCCGCCCCGATCACGGTCACCGGCTTATCCTCCGGCGCACCGACCATCTTCGAAAGGACCGTCTCCAGTTTGCCCTGTATTGTCATCTCCTGATTCGGCTGATGCTCCCATCCGTAAAAACGTGTGCCGTCATAGCGCACGATCATCTTGTAATTCTTTTTCATCGGCACTCCCTGTCATTGACGATCAGCCCCGAATACAGATCGGCGCCGAACTTGTCCGCGAACATCCCGCATTTGACCATAAATATATAGTAGACATTCAATCCGTTGCCGAGCATCGTCTCCAGATTGCCCTGACCCTTCGCAAACAGAATATCCGCCTTTTCGAAGGCATCCAGCGTCTCCTCGGAAACCCGCACGAGACTGTTGCCGGCAATATTGTCACCGTTCTCAATGATTTTGGCGATCTTCGTGAGACCGACCTGCTCCGCGTCCTCCAGCAGCACATCGTTGACAACCGGGAAGCCGCGCACCACCGATGTGACTTCGATCTGCGGGTACAACTCACGCACGGTCTCGATCAGGATCTTATCCAGTACGATCTCTCCGCAGTTATCATGGAGAAAAACCAGGCTTCCGGCCTTTTCCAGATCGGCTTTCATCGATGTGATGACTGCCTCATCGACCGCAAGATCCGCTGCTCCGGACAGAAATTCCTTCAGCTTCTCCGCATTGACATTTTCCAGCACCGCAAAATCGATATAATTGCCGATCATGCTGTACTGAAGCGCTCTGGTCAGCGGGTCCGCCGCTCCGTGCACATCCCGGAGGATCTCCTCTTCATACCCAAGAAGAAGATCATTAAAATATTTCTTCGTTTCGGAATAATCGATCTTTTCTCCGAATACCTCTTCCTGGATATCGTAGATCCGCGCGGCATAGACAGGCGCGCTCTCTTCCGGCTTCACCTCACTCATCATTTTCATCAGCCGCTGCATGTAGAGCACACGTTTTTCCTCCAGAACAGTCTCCGGTATATTCCCGATCTGCGCATCCATCAGACATTTGAGGCAGACTGACCGGCGTCCCGTTCCGCAAGATGCATATTTTTCTCTGTTCATTATTCTTCTAATTCCTTTCCCCGTTCAGACCTGTAAGGACCCGCCTGTATTCTACCATCACGGGCCACTGTTAAGCAATCGTAAAAACGCATGACAAAAATCACATCACTCGCCGCAAAGAGGAAAAATTCACGTTACATTTATGTGGTTTTGTGTTAGAATCAGTTTAATAAAGTGGAAATACCGAAGGGATTCCACGTGAATTTATGTTGAGTCATTCGATGCCGGTCAATACGGCGTTCCGATATGAAAGAAGGTTATCATGAAAATCCGTTTTATCCGCAACTGTACCATGATCATTGAATACGGCGGCAAGAAGTTCCTTGTGGATCCGATGTTCCGCGCGAAGGGTGCCGTAGAGAAACTGGGTCCGACACTCTATCCGGAAAAACCGCCGCTCACCGATCTTCCGGTTGCGCCGGAGGAGATCATGAACGGCGTCGACGCGGTTCTGCTGACACACCTGCATCCCGGTCATTTCGACCAGGCAGCCGGCAAGCTGATTCCGCAGACGATTCCTTTCTACGTACAGAATCTGAACGATAAAGATTACGTACGCGCTTTCGGCGCAAGCAAAAACCAGACGATCAACATGACGATGTGGACGCATCTCGAGGATATCGATATCATCCGGATCGAAGGCCGCCACGGTACCGGTAAGATCATGCACGTCATCAATACGATGCAGAATTCAAGCGGAATCGTGCTTCGCAAAAAAGGTGAGAAGACGATCTACATCACCGGTGATACCATCTGGTACCCGGGAATGTTTGACGGTCTCGGTTATAAACCGGATCTCATTATCGCCTACCTCGGCGCCTCTGTCGGCGAGGGAATGCGCCTGACCATGGATACCGATGATCTGGATGAGCTGCAAAAAGCGGCTCCGAAAGCAAAGATCATGTGCGTTCATATGGACACCTTTGAAAACCAGACCCTGTCACGAAACGAAGTTCGCAGCTTTGCTGAACAGAATGGCTTTGCCGACAGGCTTATCATCCCCGAAAACGGCGAGACCGTGGATCTTTGATCCACGGTCTCTTCTTTATTTCCTGCATCAATCATTTGCTTTGCACGCATCTTTTGTATCGGTCTCGGCCGATGACACTTCCTACAGTTTCCACACTTCCCGATTGGTCGACGATACGGAGATCGCCCCCGCGTCCAGCGCATTTACGATATCTTCCCTGTCGGAGATCAAGCCCCCGGCAATGATCGGAAGTCTCGTGCTGCCTGCGATCTTCCGGATGATCTTCGGCATCAGACCGGGAAGGACTTCCACCGCATCGGGACGCGCCGTTCGCACTTCGCGCTCCAGATTCCGGATCGCCATCGAGTCCAGCAGAAAAATTCGAAGGATCGACTGCAGGCCGCACTTCGCCGCCTCCGCGATCAGAGCCGGTTTCGTGGAAATGATCCCGTCCGCCTCTGTATATTCCGCAATAAAGCGCACAGCCGCCTCGCGTGCCGAAAGGCCCGCGATCAGATCTACGTGGACATAGGCTTTTTTGCCTGCAATTTTGATCTTCCGCACGATATCCACAACGGTGCAGGCATCTCCGTACAATACAAAGACCGCCTTGACCTCTTCGATCCCGCAGCATTCCGCAAGTCCGTCATCATCCTTGACCGCCGCGATCACCGGATTTTCTTCGAGCACTTCCCTGAGTTCATTCATCCGTTTTTGTCCTCCGGATCCAGTATACCACAGCTCATATCACTGTGCCAAAACAGTATGCCATCCTCGATATCACAGCAAGTAGCCCAGGCGGCGTATTTCTTCGAGGTCCTGGGTTTCTGTGATCCCCTTGACGTTGAGCATGTCACCTGTGATCGTCGCGTTCGCGCCGGAACGAAGGATGCGATAGCCGCTGTCGGGCAGGAAGTCGCGCCCCGCTGCCAGGCGGATCCAGCGGTCGGGAAGGATAAATCGGAAAACCGCAACGGTCCGCCGCACTTCTTCCTCCGAAAGGACCGGCGTTTCTCCCAGAGGGGAACCGGGATAGGGATCCAGCATATTCACGGGAATCGACTCCGTTCCCAGATCGATCTCTGCCATGGCGAGATCGACACGGTCTTCGACCGATTCGCCGACGCCGATGATGCCGCCGCTGCACACTTCCAGCCCCGCTTCATGCGCCGCGCGGATCACTTCCCGCTTCTGCTGCCAGGTGTGTGATGTGCAGATCTTCGGAAAAAACGTCTCCGACGTCTCCAGATTATTGTGCACGCGGCCGACGCCGGCATCTCTTAAGAGTTCCAGATCTTCCGGCTCCAATAGCCCAAGTGATACGCAGGGGATGAGAGCGGTCTCGGCTCTGATCATCCGGACGCCCTCCGCCAGCCGTTCGATCTGCTCTCTGCTCATTTTTCTTCCCGAGGAGACAAGGCAATAGTGGCGCGCATTCCTCGCTTTGGCATCCGAAAGGATCGTCTCCGGATCGAGAAGGGGAAACGTCCTGATATCCGATGTGGAACAGGATGCCTGCGGACAAAAGCGGCAGTTCTCGCTGCATCTGCCGCCCCGCACGCTGATCACCGCGCACATATCAAAGCGGTCACTGCAATATTCTTCCCGGATCCGGTCCGCCGCCTCCGCTAATTCTTCTATATCAATATCTGTTCCCGCGAGTCGGATCGCTTCCTCGCGGCTTATCTTCTCTCCCGAGAGCACTTTTTCTCTCATATCCCGTACAAAACTCATTCTTTGTTCTCCCAAGCATAAATCTATTCGAAAATATCCACTTGTCGGACCGCAACGCCTTCATAATGGCCATCTGCCTTATCATATCACGATATTTCGCAACCGTCATCGTCAACTAACTTGTCAACCGATAAGTTTTATAAAGTTGACATACGGTGTGGACGATGGTATCCTTCAACTATAAAAATAATGAATTGGAGATATTATCATGTCAACAAACACAACTACAGCTTCCGCCGGTAAAAGTCGTTTTTCCACAAAGCGTCTCGTGATCTGTGCTCTGTTTGCAGCTCTTATCTGCATCTCCGCATATATCAGTGTACCGCTTCCGCTCCCTTCGGCACCGAAGATCACCCTGCTGAACTTCGTGGTCATCCTGATCACCCTGCTGCTTCCGCTGCCGGACTCCTTCCTGACCGTTATGGTCTGGATGATCCTCGGCCTCATCGGCATCCCGGTCTTTATCGGGGGCGGCTCCGGCATAGGCTATCTGCTGGCTCCGTACGGCGGATACACGCTCGTCTATCCGATCATTGCGATCCTGGTTCCGCTCCTTCGCGGAAAAACGTATAACCGTCTTCGCTATACCGCAGTATCGCTCTTCGCCGCACTTCTGGTCGATTTTCTCGGAATGCTCTGGCTGATGCATGTAAGCAGCTACGATATCCGCACCGGCTTCCTGACCGGTTTCCTTCCGTTTCTTCCGCTGGATATCATCAAAGCAGTCATCGCCGCTCAGATCGTACCGGCATTCAAAAGAATCATGCGCTGATTCCTGTTACAGCAAAAATCCCTCCCGTTTTTGATCCGGGAGGGATTTTTTTTGCATTATATTGGATGTCATGCAATTACGCAATCAGGAAATTGAACAGCTCGACGCGGGAGCAGATGTTCATCTTGCGATAGATGTTCTGCAGATGTTTCTGCAGTGTATGCTCGGTGATGCAAAGTTTTTCACAGATATCCGTGTTCGACTCGGTGCGGAAGATCATGCCGATGATCTCCTTTTCCTTCGGTGTCAGATGCGCGGTGCGCTCCATCCGTTCGATGCTGCTTGCGACAGACACCGAAATGTTGTTGCTGAAACAATGTTTATAGAACACTTTATTGAAATGCCGGTCAAGGCTCTTCATGATCTGAACTTCCTCATCGCGGAATTCACCGAGCTTCGAATCCCTGTAGAGCATGATAACGCCGAGCATCTTCTTATCATAGACGATCGAAGCCTGCAGTGTGTCATAGACATCAAGTCCTGTATAACAGTTCCGGTAGATCGTGGAACGCAGTCTCTCGTCCGCGGACAGCAGGCTGCTTTCCCGAAGAACGAGCGGGCCGCCCTGAAGGACAAGCCACTGTGCGGGACTCTTGCTGTAGAGTTCGAGGTAATCTCTTTCTGCCGCCTCGAAGGAAGCCGGCATGCAGGTCATCGAGGAAAAGACGGGTTTCTTTCCTTTCTCTACCGGCTGATCCGCGATCAAAATGCTCGCATACGTAAACGGGATCAGATTTTTCAGATGGCTGAGGATTCCTTCGCGGATCATATTAAAATCTTCTGACTCATACATTGTATATAACAGGTCATCGTAAATCATAAATTTCTCATCCATCGATTTATCCTCCTTAAATGCACAAAGAGGCACTCTCCCTAAGGAGAATGCCTCTTTGCATCAATACGGCTATTATAGCAGGGTCTGTTCGGAATTTCCAGTCCGAATTTCAAAAATCGTTATTTTTTTCTCACTCGCTCGCATCTTGACAAGTCGCGCACAACTGTTGTACGTTACAAAGTGCAGATTTCAGATTTTTTCTTATATATAAGGAGACAACAGCAAATGTTGAATCAGTTTTCCCGCACGCAGCTTCTGCTGGGTGCTGACAATATGGAGAAGCTTGCCGCGTCCCGCGTAGCCATTTTCGGCATCGGCGGTGTCGGCGGTTACGTCGTTGAAGCACTTGTCCGCAGCGGCGTCGGTGCCATCGATCTGATCGATGACGACAAGGTCTGCCTGACCAACCTGAACCGGCAGCTCATCGCCACGAGAAAAACTGTCGGCAAATACAAGGTCGATGTTATGGAGGACCGCGTGCGCGAGATCAACCCGAACTGTCAGGTTATTAAGCACAAATGCTTCTATCTTCCGGAAACGGCCGACCAGTTTGATTTCACACAGTACGCTTACGTGATCGACTGCGTCGATACCGTGACCGCGAAGATCGATATCATCATGCAGGCCAAGAAGGCAGGCGTTCCGGTTATCAGCTGCATGGGAGCCGGCAACAAGCTCGATCCTTCCAAGTTTGAAGTTGCCGACATCTACCGCACAGAGATGGATCCGCTGGCCAAAGTGATGCGCCATGAAATGAAGAAGAGACATGTGAAAAAGCTGAAGGTCGTTTATTCCAAGGAAAAACCGACCCGTCCGCTCGAGGATATGTCGATCAGCTGCCGTACCCACTGCATCTGCCCGCCGGGAACAGAGCACAAGTGCACAGACCGCCGCGACATCCCGGGAAGCAACGCTTTCGTTCCTCCGGTTGCCGGTCTCATCCTGGCAGGTGAAGTCATCCGCGATCTCACCGGGGTCAAACCGGCCAAATAAAGTCCGGCTAAATCCAGTCCGGTAATTTACTTTCCTTCGCCAAGCTTTCCGGTCTCCCGGAAGTATTCCGGGAGAGAGTCATATACATTTCGATATTTTGCGGTTGCCCTTTTTCCGCCGGTCCATTGGTTGATATAGGAGATCCGGATCCATTTATCATCGATCTTTTCCAGTTTTGCATCCATCATGGGACAATATTGGATAACAAACTCCGGCAGTCTGATCGAATCCGGTGAATTCCGAAGATTGATCAGGATCTGCGTCAAATAATTGGAAAAAGTCTCCGGCTTCTTTCTCATCTCTTGTACCGCAGCGCCTTTTATGATATTTTCATCGGCTCTGGCAGCACGGGCAGCATCAAGTGGTCCCATTACGACCATATCCATTGCACTGACCGGGATATCCCCATCCAGGCCGTATCCCAGTCTGATGTAATGAAGTATGCCGTCGCGCAAAACAAACGCGGAAGATTTTGTCAGATTCGTATTTTCGTTCTTCTTTATGAACCAGATTATCATACCGATAACAATGGATATGTCAAAGATGACTATCAAAACGCCCGGGACGTTAAGAAATGCATAACACCAGATCGATGCAACGATCAGCAAAATTATGGGTATTATGCACAGTCCGAAAATAAGGTTCGGATGATTTTCAAATGCTTTATCCTTTTTTATATCTCTTTTCAAAAAGACCTGATCCATTTCTGCCTCCCAGTCACTAAAAGCACGCTTGTTTTCACCAAATCCAGATACATTCCGCTGTTAATGAATCCCAATGATTCGTTCTGATATTTCGATCTCGTCGGCAGTCGCCCATTTTTCATAATAATACTTATCCGTGCCCCAAAAAAGCACCGATGTCGGCCCTGTGGAACCGCATCGGTGCCTGCTTTCGTTTACGTCACACTGTTCCCTCGAGGATCACCTTTTACTTCTCCAACGCTTTTTTCAGTGCATCGACAACGATCTTCAGCGCTTTGACGCGCGCATACTTCTTATCATTCGATTCAAGGATATGCCACGGCGCAAATTCCGTGTTGGTCTTCTGAAGCATCTCGTTGACAGCGCCCTCGTACAGATCCCACTTATCCCGGTTTCTCCAGTCCTCATCCGTGATCTTCCAGCGCTTCTCCGGCGTATTCTGCCTGTCGGTAAAGCGCGCCAGCTGTGTCGCGTTGTCGATCTGCACCCAGAACTTAATGATCACCGCGCCGGCTTCACTCAATTCGTGCTCAAACTCATTGATCTCATTGTAAGCTCTCTGCCAGTCATTCTCACTGCAGAAGCCTTCCAGACGCTCTACCATCACGCGCCCGTACCAGGTTCTGTCAAAGATCGCGATGTGTCCCGTCTTCGGCAGCCTCGTCCAGAAGCGCCACAGATAATGTCTGGCCTTCTCATGCGGTTCCGGACTGGCGATCGGGAGAACCTCATATCCGCGCGGATCGAGCGCGCGGGTGATCCGCTTGATATTTCCGCCCTTTCCGGCAGCATCCCAGCCCTCGTACGCGATGATGACCGGAATCTTCTTCCTGTAAATGCGGTTATGCAATTCCTTCAGTTCGCCCTGGAGTGTTTCCAGTTCTTTCTTATATTCTTCATCGGAAAGTACCTTGTCGGCAAGTTCCACATCGGCGAGCTTCGGAATCGGCTCAAGCTTGAAAGGATTCTGCAGGATCGGCGCCGCGAGAGCTGCGTTTTTCAAAGCCGTCTCAATGCCCTGATTCAGGAACTGCAGCACCTGGAGCTGCGCCCACTTGCGGTCCTTTGCGTCAATGATATACCAGGGCGCGATCGACCGGTTCGTGTCCTCGAGAAAACGATCATATACATCGAGGCAGGTGTCGTAGTGCTTGTTCTCCCACTCGTCATCCTTGTTCACACGCCATGAGGTATCGCGGTCGGCTTCCAGTGCCTCCAGCCGTTTCTTCTGATCCTTTCTGCCTATCTGGAAGAAAAACTTCATGATCAGATAACCGTTGTCATGTAGCTGACGCTCTGTTGTGTTGATGCTGCCGATCCGCTGCTTGTATTCCTTCTCCGAGATCTCCCCTGCCAGGACACCGTTCGTAACTTCCTCCATCCAGTAGGTGTCAAAGAACGTGAACTTGCCCGCTTCCGGAATATCCTTCATATAGCGATACAAAAACGGATACCGCTTGTCTTCCGCCGTCGGCTCGGCAAGTGTACAAACGCGAAAGAATCTGGGATCGATATTGCGGATGACTTTACCGATCATGCCGCCCTTACCGGCAGCTCCCCATCCTTCGAAAATGACCATGACCGGAAGCTTCGCTTCCTTGATCTTCATCTGATATCCGGCGAAGCGCTCCTCCGCCGCCGCGATTTCCTTCTTCAGTTCTTCCTTATCAGGCTGCGCCGCCTTCACAAAATCTTTCAGCATTTCTTATTCCTCCCTTTCTGATTTATTACCCCGATTGCAGGTACACATCGAAAAAGCTGTCTGTTGATATAGCTGTGTACTACCCTTTCCATCTCTTATCTTTCCCGATGAACTGCCTTTCATAATGAAATATTTTACCACATTTCTAACTATTTTGCTTAATAAAAACACATTTCTGTCTATTTTAGGGTAACACTTATGGCAATGTGGGAAAACAAGCCTTTCATTTGGACACGATGGCGAGTTTGTCCGATGATTTTTAGTTTTTGGCGGACTATTATAATGGAAGTTGTTTATATGTTATTAGGAGGATATTATGGCATCTGCAATTGAAAATCTCGGCCATGCTGCCGAAAGAAAAGCGATTGGCGCAATGATTGACGGCCTTGTAAAGAGCCTGAAGAAAAAAGATAACGATGAACGTATTAAAGCCGAATTAAAGATCGTGGAGCTCGCTCAGAAGTTCTACGGCAAGGCATTCACTCCGGATAGAGTTGCGGCGGTAAAAAACGCGATCCAGAATCCGGACAGCCGCTGGATGACATTTATCAATAAGACGATCGATGAGATCGACCCGAACTTTGCAAAAATGACACTTCTGAACCTCGGTTACGAAGCATTCCTTCGCGGCACAAAAACGATCCGCGCAAACCGTGAGAAGTACAACTGCAACATTCCGTGGCTCATCCTCTTCGACCCGACTTCCGCCTGCAACCTGCACTGCACAGGCTGCTGGTCCGGTACATACGGCCACAAGAACAATCTGAGCTTCGAAGATATGGACAAGATCGTTACACAGGGTAAGGAACTCGGTGTATATCTCTATCTCATGACCGGCGGCGAACCGATGGTCCGCAAAAAAGATATTCTTCGCCTGATCGAGAAGCATCACGACTGCTACTTCGCAGCCTTCTCCAACTCGACCATGATCGATGAGGATCTCTGCAAAGAGCTGCAGCGCCTGGGCAACATGACCTTCCTTCTTTCCATCGAAGGAACACCGGACACCAACGATGCCCGCCGCGGTGAAGGTCACTATGCAGCTGTAATGAAAGCAATGGATCTTCTGAAAGCACACGGTATCCTGTTCGGTACTTCCATCTGCTACACCCGCGCGAATATCGAAGCTGTTACCAGCGATGATTTCCTGCACCTCATCGAGGAAAAGGGAGCGAAGTTCGGCTTCTACTTCCATTACATGCCGGTCGGCAAAAACGCGGTACCGGAACTCATGCCGACTCCGGAGCAGCGTGAGTGGATGATCAATCGTATTCGCTATGTACGTTCCGACGAATGCAACATCGGCTTCTATCCGATGGATTTCCAGAACGACGGTGAGTTTGTAGGCGGATGTATCGCCGGTGGACGTAACTACTTCCACATTAACGCAAGCGGAGACGCAGAACCCTGCGTATTCATCCACTTCTCCAATACAAACATCCACGACAACTCCATCCTGGAGATGCTGCAGAGCCCGCTCTTCATGGCTTACCATGAGGGCCAGCCGTTCAACCGCAACCACCTCCGTCCGTGCCCGATGCTTGAGAACCCGAAACTCCTTCGTGAGATGGTTGAGAAGACCGGCGCACACGGAACAAACGAAGAGGCTGAGGAGACCGCTGAGCAGCTTTGCGACAAATGTGATGATTACGCTGCAGCATGGCAGCCGTACGCTGAGAAGATCTGGGCTGAGGAGACTCACAAGAAACCGGCTTACGAGAACTACACCAAAGAAAAACGTGAGAATCCGGAACTCGCTGCTTTCGAGCACGCAGAGTAATCAGCGACCTCTCGCTGCCGTCTGCCACACGTTTTAGAAAAAAATAAGAATCTCAAAAATACCGCCTGTGCTCTGCATTTTCAGAGCCGGCGGTATTTTTTCCCCTCGCCGCGCGGTTGCACCGCCCTTTCGAATATGATAGGGTAGATGCGGTACTGCAGTTCCTCTGCAGCGCAGCAATAAGGGAGAATATACAAATTATGCATATAATAAAAAAAGCCGCCGCACTCGCTGCGGCGCTCGTTCTGGGACTGTCGCTGGCAGCCTGCGGCAGGGAGGTCACCCGGGAATCCGATGCGTTCATGGATGCCGTAAAGGAAGCATACGCGACAACGCTCGGATCCGGTTATCCGGCTTACGAATACACAACCAACGCCTTCATGCGTGAAGGCAATATCATCTCTTACACTGATGAAAACTTCACCTCCGAAGTCGGTGTCGACGTCTCCGAATACAGCGGCACAATTGATTGGGAAGCCCTCAAAGCGCAGGGCTTTCAATTTGCCTTTATCCGCATCGGCTATCGCGGATACGGCGAAGACGGGACGCTGAACCTGGATCCTGCCTACACGGAGAACATTCAAAACGCGAAAGCAGCGGGCTTTGAGGTCGGCGTCTACTTCTTCGCGCAGGCGATCAATGAAGAAGAAGCTGCAGAAGAAGCCGCCTTTGTACTGGAACAATTAGGAGATACCGAACTCGATCTGCCGATCGTCTATGACCCGGAAAATATCGAGGGAACCGAAGCCCGCACCGACGGTTTGACACGCGAGCAGTTCACCGCCAACACCGCCGCCTTCTGTAAGGCGATCACCGATGCAGGCTACGATACGGCTTTCTATTGCAATCTCACCTGGCAGACGCTCCATCTGAATCTCTCGCAGCTGGCCGATTACCCGATCTGGTATGCCGACTACTCCGAAAAGCCCCAGACGCCCTACATGTTCGAGTTCTGGCAGTACGCCGAATCCGTCACCCTCGACGGCATCGAAGGATCCTTCGATCTCAACATCCGCCTGATTCCCAACGAATAATCACAGAAAATTATTGGGAAGTTATTCGATGATGTATGCAGCGGATCGGCAGAACGCTCCTCGCAGCGACATTTGGACTGAACCGGCGGACAAAGGAATGAATGCCCGAAGGATAACCAACGCAAAGACGCTCTCGCTCTACTCGGACTCGCAGCGGCACATAATGCACCAGAATACGGTGCATAAGTGCCGGCGGCCTCCTAAGCTTTGCTTATTGGTTATCCTTCGGGCATTCCCCCATCGTTCGCTGTATCTATCTGCACTTCCCCTGCAGCTCATCCAGTGTGTTTCCGTACGGCGGCAGGAAGTCCCGCACAAAGTCCGCGACCTCGGGCAGTTCCTTCGCCATCTTGTCCACGGATCTCTGCGTCGATACGATGGCCGTCCGGAACTCCGTGTTGCCCGCGCTCTCCTCTTCCATGCATTTGATCAGAGCGGAAAGCTTGTCCGCTGCCTTCACCAGGCGGCGCATATATTTCTCATCCTCATCTTCCGCGGCACAGAAGATCTTCTCATATTCCCCGCGCAGATCCTCCGGCAGCTTATCCAGAAGCTGCTTATCCGCGATCGCTTCCACCTTCTTGTAGGCATCCCTGATCTCATCACTGTAGTATTTGACCGGTGTCGGCATATCGCCGGTAATGATCTCCGACGCGTCATGATACAGGCCGACGAGGGCCGCCTTCTCCGCGTCCAGATGCCGCTCATAGCGAACATTTCCGATCGTGCAGAGCGCATGTGCGATCATCGCCACCTCCAGCGAGTGCTCGGACAGATTTTCCGCGCGCGAGTTGCGCATCAGCGCCCAACGCTCAATATATTTCATCCTGCTTACCGCCGCAAAAAAGTTATAACTCATTCTTTCGCTTTACTCCATTTCTTTCCATAGGAAATCATTACCATCATCAGAAAAATAGCCGCGAATCCAACGGCATCGATCCACGTAAAGGGACTGCCGAGAAAAACGACCGTCACGACCGCCGCCGTCACCGGCTCCGAAAAGCCGTACAGGATCCCCTTCTCCGGGCCGATGTACCGGATTCCTGTGATATAGGAACAGAAGGCGATGATATTGCCGACCACCACAACAAAGGCGATCCCCAGGATCCCGTAACCGTTCGGTACGTATTCGTATGTCCACGGACGGAAGACCAGCATCGTGACAACGCCTCCCATAAGGAAAGCCCAAGCCTGCAGAATCGTCACCGGGAACTGCTCCAGGAGGCGGCCCGGGCAGATATTATAGACCATAACGCATACCGCGGAGATGATGCCGGTGATGAGTGCCGCCGGCGCTACGGCCAGCGAGCCGATCTTTCCGTGTGTCGTGATCAGAAAAACACCGAGCAGCGCCAGAATAATACTGATGATCTCGTACCACCTCGGCTTCCGCTTCGCCATGACGCAGGCCGCCGCCAGAATCATGACCGGCGACAGATCCTGCAGGATCGTGCCGATCCCCGCGCTTGACAGCTGGATCGTCAGAAAGTACATAAACTGGCAGAGGGTGACGCCGATCAGGCTGTACAGAAGCAGATCAAAGACGTTCCGTCTTCCCTTCCACGGGAGAAAAACGTTTTTGCCGTAGCGGACCAGGCAATACAGCATCAAAATCACTCCGGCCAGAAAAAGCCGGATCGGCACGAGCCACCGGCTGTCCATTCCCTGAACCGTAAACAGATATTGGCCGCATGATCCGGAAAGCCCCCATGCGGCACCGCCGCCGATCGTCAGCAGCATTCCTTTTATTTCTTTATTCATATTGAAACCTCACTGCTACCCAGTATACCACAGCGGGAATGCTTTGGGGATGCCCTGCTGTGAATGTTTTGGAAGCGCCCTGATTTGACAAACCGGCACAAAAATGCTATCACATTGTAATAATCACGCAAAGATGAGGAGAGTATTCTATGAGTGATCAAAGGGGAAAAAACAGCAATAATCGAAATTACTACCAGCGTCAGGCAGATGCCCGTCGCGGCAGCAGCGGCAGCCGGTATGACGATCGGTACGATGACGGGTATGACAACCGTTATGATGACCGATATGACGACCGCTATAACGATCGTTACGACGATCGATACGACGATCGCAATAATAACCGCTACGACGATCGCTATGATAACCGATATGATGACAGGTATGACAACCGTTATGATGACCGCTATGACGAACGCTATGATGATCGCTACGACGACCGTTATGATGACCGCTATGACGACCGCTATAACGATCGGTACGACGACCGCTACGACGACCGCTATGACGACCGCTATGATGATGGCTACGACGATCGCTATAACGATGATTATGATCGTTACGATGATGGCCGCGGAGCAGACAAAAATAAGGGCTCGCAAAAAGGCAGGAAGAAAAAGAGACGGCACCCGGTCCGGAATTTTCTGATCGGTCTGCTCGTTCTTGCGATAGCGCTCATCGTGCTGATTGTTTTTCTCATGTACAGCGCACTTTCCAAGGTAAACCATGTGGATCCGGTCGCGGATACGATCGTTGACGAGGTGACGGCAAACGACGGTGTCAGCATCACGAAGGACAAGGCTGTCACAAACATTCTGCTCATCGGTCAGGACGCGCGCTCCGGTGAGACACAGCAGCGTTCCGACAGCATGATCATCTGCAGCATCAATACGCGGACCCACAAGATCTCGCTCATCTCGCTGATGCGGGACATGTATGTCAATATCCCCGGATATTATTCGACGAAGATCAACGCGGCCTATGAACTGGGCGGCATGGAGCTTCTCGATGAAACGATCCAGGAGGACTTCGGCATCGACATCAACGGAAATGCAGTCGTTGACTTTGACGGTTTTGTACAGGCAATCGGTGCACTCGGCAATCTCGATATTGAACTGACGCAGGAAGAGGCCGACTACATGAACGGCGGTGGCTGGGAGGACCAGGGAGATTATGCCAATCTGGACGGATGGAACCTGACGGCCGGTGTGAACTCTCTCACCCCGGCGCAGACGCTCGCATACTGCCGCATGCGCTACGTGGGCAACTCCGACTGGGAGCGCACCGACCGGCAGCGTCGTGTGATCATGACGGCGTATGACAAATTCAAGAAGAGCAATCCTCTCCGGCAGGCAATGGTTATCAACAAAGCAATGCCGAGCATCACGACGGATATGACCAACACTTCCCTGCTCAAGGCGATCTTCCAGGTCCTGCTGCTGCGCGGATCCTCCATCGATAATTATCGGGCACCGCTGGAAGGTTATTACGAGATCACCAATATCGACGGTATGGATGTCCTCCTTCCGGACATGGCCGCGAACAGCGCTTACATTCAGGGAATTATCTACGGCACCTCCACTACGGACACCTCCACCGGTGATGGCACCGATGACAGCGATACGACTTACAGTGAGGATACCGGCGACACGACCTACGATGACGGATACACGGATGACTCCGGCACCTATGATAACAGCTATAGTGATAATTCCGGCGCAGATCCCGGCGATGGCGGATACGCGGAAGACCCCGGTACCTATGATGACGGCAGCTACAGTAATAATTCCGGAGATGGCTCTTACAATGATGGCTACACGGATGGTTCCTATGATGACAGCTACAACGGCGGTTCCGGGGATGCCTCTTACGATGACGGATATTCAGATGATACCGGCAGCTATGATGACGGATACTCGGAAGATCCCGGTGTCTCTTACGACGGAGGCAACGAAGCAGGCAGCGGCGACGGTCCCGCGGAGCCCCCTTACCCGGACAGCCCGGAATGAGTTCTGCGCTTATAACGGATAAAAAAACGTACGGCCTTGCCGATCCGGGTATCTCCCGCTTCGGCAAGGCCGTACGTTTTCTGTTTCTGTGAATCAAATTTCAATTTTTCTATTAAAGCAACTCATAAAGCAGCTCAATTTCCAACTTTATTTTTCGCACTTCTCGCTATTTTCCGAACAGCAGGAGCATCCTTTACAGTCGGAACGTTTTTCCTGACTGCCCTTATGGCAAACCGAACTGTTTCCGCAGGCGCTGCATCCGCCGGATCTGTTCAACGCCACGATCCTTCGAACGGCCCACACAGCCACCAGCACGATTATTGCGATTATTATGATATTTGCGATCATTCCCGGCATTCTGTCTCCGCCTTTCGTCTGAATATTTCTATCTCTCCCGCTGTTTGTCTGTGCGGGTATCCTGCAGTTTAATACAATTAACTATTTTTGTCAACTGTGCGCGCCGCACTTGAACAGGACGGCAACACATGATATTCTGTAACTGTTGCACGACAATTTTTTGAAAGCCTATTCATACAAAAGCCGCAAGAGGTGATACCCCTATGAAAATACAGAAATCCGCAGAAGACTATCTTGAGACAATGCTTATGATGAAGGAGGAGCGAGGCTACATCCGTTCTATCGATGTCGCCGAGCATCTGAACGTGACCAAGCCGAGCGTGAGCTATGCGACCAAGCGTCTGCGCGAAAACGGTTACATAACAATGGATCATTCCGGCTTCATCACTCTGACTGACACCGGTATGGAGATCGCTCAGAAAATTTATGCCCGTCATAAACTGCTGACCGACCTCTTTGAGAGACTGGGTGTGGACAGCGAGATCGCCCGCGAAGACGCCTGCCGCATCGAACACGACATCAGCGAGGAGACCTTTGATGCCCTCTGCCGTCACGCAGAGAAAATGACGCAGAAATAATCCGCAAATATAAACGCAAATATAAACGCAAATATAAACCGCAAATATAACTGCAAAAATAACTGCAAGGGTGCGCCCTGCAGTTATTTTTTGCATAATGAAAGGGTCAGACCCGGAGGCCTGGCCCTTATATTATTGCCTGTTTATTACCTGCTTGCTGCCGGTTTGTTTCTGTCCTTATACACCGGAGTTGAGCAGAAGCATGAAGAATACGAGGGTGAACAGCGCTACGGTCTCGATGACACCGACAGCGATGAAGTAGTTCGCGGTACCCTTACCGGTTGCTCCCAGAGCGTCTGCAGCAGCTGCTGCGGTCTTGCCCTGATACAGTGCGGACATACCGATCGCAAGTCCGCCGAAAATACCGATCGAGAAAGCAAGTGTCGGATCCAGGCCTGCCTTAAAAGCATTCGCGATGAAGTTCATGAGCAGGAAGCCGTAAATCGTCTGTGTCAGCGGTGCGCCTGCAAACGCGGACAGGATGAAAAGTGCCGGTTTTCCTGCCTGATAACATTTTTTCCATGCGCCGACAGCTGCCTGTCCTGCGCATCCGGTTCCCAAACCTGATCCAATGGCTGAAAGGCCGAGGGCAGCGCCCATTCCCAAATATGCAATATTCATAATCATTCTCCTTAATAATTAATTTTTATCTTTCTTTTTAAAAGGATCATATGCAATTCCCGTCCACTCCAGTCCGGCCTGTCCGGAAAACTCCAGAACGTTGAGTCGAACGCCGTGTACGACGACGGAGAGCAGACCCATGATCAGGTTGAGGGCATGTCCGATGATGACAACGAGGGCCGCAGCTACGACCATCGGTCCATGGGCGATGCCGCCCGCCATGGAGTTAAAGCTCTGCGCGATTGCCAGTCCGGCCATGCCGACCGCAAAGAGTCGGATGTAGGACATCATATTACCAAAGCAGCTGATCGTATCGAGGAACGTACTGAGCGCTCCGCCAAGTCCCGCTTTCAATCCTTCCGAGAACTTGACTCCCGGTGCCATTCCGCCAAAGAGCAGGACGAGCACGAAGCCGATTCCGATAAGTGCGAAGATCGGTGTGATCGCAAGCTTCTCGCCGAGTACCAGGTAGAGAGCCAGCATGAACATGCCTGCCAGAGCAAACATCCATCCGATGTTGGCAACAAAGCTCAGATCCTTCTCTCCGATCTTCTTCTTTACGGCGATCAGAGATCCCAGCTCCATCTGGATCGCGCCGATGATAAAGCAGAATTTCATGACGTTATTCTGCTGTGTATTGGGATCCACACCGAATACTTCCGGATAGTTTGCGATTCCCGGCAGTACCAGTGCCTTAAGGAACGGCACATTCATTGCTGACTTCATGCCGAACCAGGTTCCCGTGAGGGCGCCCCAGACGATCGTGGTGATCGCCAGCACATAGATCAGAAAGATCGTTGTGTCGACCTTTTTTGTCTTGACCGTGAGCACGATCGCGAGAATGAGGAAGATGCTTCCGTAACCCGCGTCACCCAGGATCATGGCAAAAAACAATGCAAAGAAGATAAGGAACCACTGGGACACATCCGCCTCGTGATATCCGGGCAGAATACCCAGAATACCGTAAATAGGCTGCATGAGCCCGGACACCTTATTGTAGCGGAGTTTCGTCGGAATTGCGTCGTCATCCTCCGATACATCCTCCACCGCATAGGCCCAGCTGTTCGCGTTTGCAGCTGCCTTGAAGGATTCCAGATCCGCTTCCGGTACATAACCGGACAGCCACACCAGATCCTCTGTCTCTTCAACCGTACGGCTGGCGGAAGAATAGGATTCCTCATTCTCTGCCTTCAGCATCTGCGCCTGGAAGTTTTCCTTGTAGAGGGAAGCCTTCTTCAGCTTTTCTTCGCATTCCGCGAGTCTGTTCCTGCTGTCCTCCAGCTCCTTCTTCAGTTCGCCGAGACCGCGTTCGGGAAGCGGAAATTCGGTTGCCGGAATCTCGGAGGGTAATTGTCCGAGGACCGCGATCGTATTCTGGTTATCCACAGAGGCAAGCCGGATGATCCTGCATTCCGGATCCGCCATCGCCGCCTGGCATTCATTCTTACCCAGCCGGTAAAAATGAAGGTCATAGCCCTGCGCGGTGAGTTCTTTTACCTCTTCCGGCTTGAAATCGCCCCAGGGGGTCAGCCGCTCGATCTCTGTCGTTACCGAACCGATCTCATCGTTAAGTGCCGACCGCTCTTTCAGTGTAGCCTCCGCCTCGTTCACCATCTCTGTGAACTCCGCTTCGGACAGAACCGGTGGTTTTTCCGGCGTTCCGCTCTTCTTGTCCGGTTCAAAATCGGACAGGCGGGATGTCAGTGCCGTCAGACGGCTCAGCTTCTCGACGATCTTCGGATCGGCGCTCTTGCGTTCCGCCAGATGGACGAGCCCCAGGTCCCGAAGGCCGTCCAGCATTTCTTTCTTATGGGAGGCAACTGTTACGACGTGTACTTTTTTCATTTTTTCTATCATCGTACCACCTCCGTCAGTTTTTTCTTGGAAATCTTACCGCGTACAACCGCCGCTGTCTGCTGGTCACCAAGATATACACCGATCACTCGGATATTCTCCTTGGCTTCCGGTATCTTGACCTTCTCGAAGAGGTTGACTCGCTGGGACGTGGAACGAAGTTCCTTGTCCAGCAGTCCCACCTGCTTGCGAAGCGTCGATACCAGAGCATCCAGACGGGCAATCTCACGCAGTTTAACAATTGCAGTGTCCACCCAGAGAGGATAGTCTTCTACGTTGTACTCAATATCCTTGAAGGTCAGTTCCTCAAAGGCCGGGAGCTTTACTCCTGCGATATTTTCTGTCTTGACGATAACCGTATCGGGCTGTACCAGGTCATCCAGTTTCTTATCATCCTCGAACAGGCTGTTCTCGGCAAAAACGGCAACCCAGTCATCCAGATCTCCGATCATCTGCTCACGCTCGACTTCCTTTTGCGCCAGTTCATTCTTGATCTGCATGATTACCGATTGCAGCTGCTGTTTCTTCAGCTGCAGAGTCGGCAGATATCGCTGGTACTGTTTCAGGTGATCCTTCTGCACTTTTTGTTCATTTTTCGTGAGTTTGATCGCCATATTCGTGCTCCTTTATTATTCCGGCTTCTTCGGCCATCTCTCCTGGATGATACTGGTCTTCAGACCGGTTTCATTCGGCTCGAAGCACTCGGCCAGGATCTCCCAGCCCAGATCAAGAGCGTCCTCCAGCGGGATATTTACGGCCAGATCCATGAGTTTTGTCTCAAAGAGTTCACCGTATTTCAGGAGCTTCTCATCCCAGTCTGTCATCAGGAAGCCCATGGACTTCTTCTCCAGGGATTCTTTGTACTGGGCATAGAGCTTGATCATACCGTCCATAAGGGCACGGTGGTCATCACGGGTCTTGCCGTTTACGTTCTGTTTGAGTCGGGACAGGGAACCGAAAGGCTCGATATGTCCGTTTTTCAGATAGAACTGGCCCTCTGTGATGTATCCTGTGTTATCCGGTACGGGATGTGTGACATCATCACCCGGCATCGTCGTTACACCGAGAATCGTGATGGAGCCCGCTCCCTCGATATCTACGGCCTTCTCGTAACGGGAAGCCAGACAGGAGTAAAGGTCACCCGGGTATCCTCGGTTGGAAGGTACCTGCTCCATCGTGATGGCAAGCTCTTTCTGCGCATCGCAGTAGCTTGTCATATCGGTCAGCAGAACCAGCACACGTTTGCCTTCAAGCGCGAACTGCTCGGCTACGGCAAGGGACATATCCGGCACCAGCGTGGACTCTACGGTCGGGTCCGCCGCGGTGTGAATGAACATTACGGTGTGGCTCATGGCTCCGCCCTTTTCCAGTGTGTCACGGAAGGACAGATAGTCATCGTACTTCAGACCCATGCCGCCCAGGATAATGACATCAACTTCCGCCTGCAGAGCGATTCTCGCGAGCAGCTGGTTGTAAGGTTCTCCGGAAACGGAGAAGATCGGCAGCTTCTGGCTCTCGACAAGCGTGTTGAAGACATCGATCATCGGAATACCGGTACGGATCATCTTGTTGGGGATGATTCTCTTTGCCGGGTTGAAGGAAGGACCGCCGATGGGAATCATATTCTCTTTGAGGGCCGGTCCGTTATCTCTTGGAACACCGGCTCCGTCGAAGATACGGCCGAGCAGATGCTCGGAGAAGGATACCTGCATGGGTTTGCCGAGGAAGCGGACGGGGTCGTTGGTTCCTACACCCTGTGCGCCGGCAAATACCTGCAGAGATACCAGGTCTTTATCAAGTTTAATTACACTCGCGTAAGAGTCACCTACCAGAGCCAGGTCTCCGTTGCGGATTCCCTCAGCCCTGACGGTAACTACGTTACCGACAATGGATTCAATTTTTGTATATACTTTCTGCATGTTCCCTCCTAAGCTCTTCTCTTGGACCGGAAGAACTCTTCGATCTTGCTCTTCTGCTCATCGAAAGCCGGCTCGCCGAATACGGTGCCGTGCCAGTCCAGAAATTCCTGTCTCAGCTGGTTGAAAAATGCACGGATCTCATTCTTGTCCTTGAGATCGTAATCCTGCATCAGAGCTTCATAGAGTATATCGAACTCCACCTGCTGACGCTCCGGCGGATCTGCCGCATCGATAGGATCGAAGGAGTTCTGCTGCAGATATACTGCGTCCAGAAGTTCACCCTTCTGATAGGTGGTGTAATCCTCTTCCGTCGTTCCCTCTTCGCCGACGACCATCATCATCTGGCCGATCTCGACACTTCTCCTGAGAACGCCTCTGGCTTTTTCCACTCTGTCACTGTCAATAATTCCGGTGTACTTGGACCAGGACTCCATTGGGTGGATGGCCGGATACTTACGCGCATCGGAACGGCCTCTGTCCAGTCCGTGGAAAGCACCGACGACCTTCAGGGTAGCCTGTGTTACGGGTTCCTCAAAGTTTCCGCCTGCCGGGGAAACAGTTCCGCCAATCGTTACGGATCCGATCTTGCCGTCCTTGAGTCTTACCTTGCCGGCACGCTCATAGAAGGATGCGATCGTGGACTCCAGATATGCCGGGAATGCTTCTTCTCCCGGAATCTCCTCCAGACGTCCGGACATCTCACGCATGGCCTGTGCCCAACGGGAGGTGGAGTCTGCCAGAAGGAGGACATTAAGTCCCATCTGTCTGTAATACTCTGCGATGGTAACGGCTGTGTAGCAGGAAGCTTCTCGGGAAGCTACCGGCATGGAAGAGGTGTTGCAGATAATGATGGTTCTCTCCATCAGGGATCTGCCCGTTCTCGGGTCATCCAGCTCCGGGAACTCCTTCAGGATCTCAACGACCTCACCGGCACGCTCTCCGCAGGCTGCGATAACTACGATATCCGCTTCTCCGTTTTTCGCCTCCATGTGCTGCAGAACGGTCTTGCCCGCTCCGAAAGGACCCGGTACGCAGAAGGTACCGCCCTTGGCGATCGGAAGGAAGGTATCGATACAGCGCAGCTGCATGATCAGCGGCTCCGTCGGACGAAGTCTCTCTTCGTAGCATTTGATGGCACGCTTAACAGGCTGGGTGATGACCATGGAAAGTTCTTTCTCCTCGCCCGCGCCGTTTGTGATCACACAGACGGTAGCCCGCACATTATACGTGCCCTTTTCTTTAATTGATTTTACTGTCCAGTCACTGCCCTTTAAGGTAAAGGGTGCCATGATCTGATGCGTGAAGATACCTTCCGGAACCGTTCCGATGGTATCGCCCGCCTCGATCGAATCGCCGACCTTGACTGTCGGTGTGAACTCCCAGTCCTTATTCGGGATCGCGTCCAGATAGACGCCTCTCTCCAGGAAAAATCCGCACTTCTCCGCCAATACCGGAAGCGGATTCTGGAGTCCGTCATAAATCTGTGTCAGCAGACCGGGGCCCAGGTCTACGCTCATCAGCTCGCCGGTAAATTCTACCGGATCGCCGACCTTGATGCCGTTTGACATCTCGTAGATCTGCATACTCGCAGTGCCGCCGGTGACACGGATTACTTCTCCCTTGAGCCTTTTGTCATCCACAAGAATATAGGCAACCTCATTCTTGTGGACAGCTCCGTCAAAACTGACGTTTGCCATGTTTCCGTTGATACCGGTTACATGTCCCAATACTGTCTCCATAAAAATCTCCTGATTCTTCTACATTCTTTTAAATACTGTAAACACGTTGCTGTACATCGCCCAGAAGGCGCCTGAACTCTTTACTGCCTTTCTCCTGTACGAAGCACGCCTGCCGCTCCAGAAGCTTCAGCTTGATCGCGTAGCCGAACAACACATAGTCATCAAATGTGTGAAATCCGACCAGTTCGTCCAGCAGCCGGAACTGGTAATCCAGCAGGATCTTCTCTGCCTCCAAAGGGTTTTTGGCCGCCAGCGCGGACGTTGCTGCCTGGCTCGCGAGGTCATCATGACCACTCACCTGCCCTTTGCTGCCTTTTCCGAGTCGCGCCCTTCTCTGCTCATTGAGCTCATCGGTCATGACTCCGTAGGATTTTGCCCACTCTTTCAAGAGCGGTCCCTTCGTGGAGGACAGATCCAGATTCTCCAGCAGATCATAGGTCGGCTTCGGTACCACGCCTTTGCAGGAAGCCAGAAATTCCTCATAGCTTAAAGGCATTTCTCCGTCACTTTTGAGGTCAGGCAGACTCGCTATCAGATAATAGTAAGAAGCCATAATCTACCTCCTGTCAGATATCCAGATTTCTGAAGTAAGGCATCATCATCTCGGCAATTGCTTCATCTGTACAATCGAAAAATCCGGAACCGTCCTTCGCCGCCAGGCGGAAGCCCGCGTTGACGCCCTTGGTCGGTTTGATCTCCAGACCGTTTTTGATCTCGTCAGCCAATTCCGCCTTGAGACCCTCACTGACCGCCGAAACCTCAGCGGCATAGCTTCCTGCATCTTCATCTGCCAGTGCTGCGCGGATCAGCTTGCCGAGAGCCTCGCCGGACATCTCTTTCCGGATATCCGTCTTCAGAATTCTCTCGAAAATGGACTGTACTTCTGCCTTAAAGGCGAGAACGGCGTCCCGCTTTGCCTGTTCCAGACTGACAGCCGCGCTCTCCTTCATTCCGGCGATCTCGCTGCTTGCAGCCTGCTTTTCCGCATCCGACTGTGCCTTGGCATCGTCGATGAGAGCAGCCGCTTTCTTCTTTGCATCTGCCAGGATCTGCTCTGCCTCGGCGTTGGCTGCATCTATGCCTTCCTTACGAATGGAAGCAACCAGGTCCTGAATTTGTAATTCCATAAGCACCCTCCTTATTTTAGTTGCATGATAAAATCAACAATTTAACCTTATTATAATTGAACAAGTCGCACTAGTAAAGAGCATATAACTTATCATTCGATATATTATTTGTCATACTATTATGTCTTCCCGACATTGGAGTTTGGCAATATTCGATATATATCGCCGGTAAAGCGGGTATTTGTTGGATGTTTCGCACATGCTGCGCCTTGATGCAACAATCTCATTCCATCAAGCCGCGAAGCTTCCGGACGTACCAAAAGGCTAAAAAAATGCGGTGTACATGCACGATCTCCCTCGTGCGCATACATCGCATTTTTACAAAAACGGCTCCCGCTCCGGCGTCTGCGTCTCTTCGCCGTGGAACGCAGTGCAAAATTTAAGGGCTTGCATTCCGTTTATATTCCGGTATCTGCAAGCCCTTTTAATGAATATCCCGAAGTTTCACTATATAACCTCTCTTTCTTTATTCTGTTCACTTTCTTTGTCCGATCAGTATATCATCGTACGCTTTTCCTTGTGTATCTTCTTCGTTCCGCTTTCCATCCGGTACCTGATATCCGGCATCCCATTTCCGATACTGCGTACTCTTCAAGTCCTGATCTGAACACTTTTTGATGAAAATCTAATTAGTACATTGGATGTTTCCTCCTGAAAGTGATTTCTTTTGTTGATTTTATATTACAAAATCTCCCTATGTTTGTCAAGCATATTTTGAATATTTTTATATTTAATTTTTGTTTTCAGAATCTTTGCTTATTGAGAAATAATTATATGCAAATTAAAAGGACTGATGCGCTTCACACGATCAGCCCTGCTACAAAGACAGCCGCGCAGCAGCTGACCGCCACGATAAACAGATCTCCGCTGATCCATGCGGTGATCAGCCCCGCCGCAAGCGCTGCCACACCTGCCGCCACATGATCCGTTGCTGTAACGATCGCCGGAAAAGTCATCACCGCAAGCGTCACGTAAGGCACATAATGGAGGAATGAGCGGAACCAGCGGTTCGTAATGTTTTTCCGAAAGACCAGGAACGGGAGCAGACGGATCGCGTAGACCGTCGCGCACATGATCAGAAGCGAGATATATACATTATTCATCTGTCATGCCCTCCTTTTCCTTTCTGCTTGTTCTGTCCGTTCATCTGCCCGCTGTTCTGCCTTCCCCGCGGCTTCTGCCTCAGCTGCGGTCACAGCCTCTGTCTCAGCCTCTGCCTCGGTCTCAGCCTCTGTCTCTGCCTCGGCCACTGACTCAGCCGCAGCTTCATCCGGGTCATCGTCTACCGGATGCACGAAGGCCGCGATCCCTGCGATCACCAGCGTGAGAATGATAATGCGGAAGCCGGAGCTGATCTCCTTCAGGAGAGGCGCTGCGGCAAAAATGCCGCTGGCAGCCATGGAAATGATGACCAGGACACCGATGAACCGGTTCTTCTTCGCCGGCGGAATGATGATCGCGAGGAACATTCCGTAGAGCGATACGCTGAGCGCGTTTACCGCCCAGGCAGGCAGGATATTTCCTACGATGACTCCCAGCACCGTGCCGGTCGTCCAGCCGAAAACAGAGACGATCGTAATGCCATAGGTATAGAAGGGATTGAGTTTTCCTTCTACCGCCGACGACAGGCCGAAGATCTCGTCCGTCACGCAATAGGCCAGGAAGAAGCGATGCCGGAAGGGCAGCTTCTCGTCCAGCTTCTGCGTCAGCGCGGAGCTCATCAGAAAATACCGCAGATTGACGATGATGCAGGTCGTGATCATCTCGATCACTCCCGCTCCCGACTGCAGCAGTGTCAGCGCAGCGAACTCACCCGCCGATGCCACCATGCCCGCGGACATCCAGAACGACTGCTGTCCGTTCATGCCGATCTTGCGAGCCGCTATGCCGAGCGCGAAGGAGACCGCAAAATACCCGAGACAGATCGGAATTCCGTCCCGCAGTCCCTTCAGAAACCAGCGTCCTGTGCTGATTTTTCCGGTATCATTATCCCTTGTTTTATTATCCACTGTGTTGTTATCCACTGTATCGCCATCCATTCCATTGCCGGGCCGGGCAGATCATCACCCGATCGCAGGCCGTTCAGATTGCCTCTTCGAGCAGCCCCTTCAGTCCCTTTTCCTTGAACAGGTCCTTGTAATAGCCAAGTTCGTTATTGATGATCTCATCAAGAGCGCGCATGCCGAGCAGTTCGACCGGTGCGTGATCGTCCGTGAGGATCCGGTCGCCGCCTTCATAGGTCACAAAAAGGCCGTCCATATCGGTAAGCAGCGTCCGCAGATCGTCTTTCTTCACAGATGCCTCATTGTCCCTTAACGAATCCGAGGGATCGCGCCGGCTCGCGAAAAGTTCACGATTCGTATAACCGGCTACATCGACCGTTTCCACATAGGGAAAAACGGACGCGATCGTATCCTCGAGATAATCATTGATACTGTTCTCGGCAGTCGTCCGCATATTCATGTTCACGACCATCACACCGTTCTCTTTCAAGTGATCGCGCACCAGCGCAAAAAACTCCTGCGATGACATCTGAAACGGGATCGTGATGTCCTGGTAGGCATCGACCATGATCACGTCATATTGCTTATCGACCGCCTGCAGGTACGCGCGGCCGTCGTAGGTCGTGACCGGCACATTCTCCGCCGCGTCAAAATACTCATTGGCAAGCTCTGTGATCTTGCCGTCGATCTCCACGCCTTCGATCGTCACATTATCGAAATACCGCTCGCACTGCCTGGCATAGGTCCCGGAACCGTTGCCCAGGATCAGAATGTCACAGCCGTCCGCGAGCGCGCCGCTCATGACCGGAGCCGCCATCGCCGTATCATAATACATGCCCGTCAGGCCGTCCGTTTTTTTCGTGATCGACTGGACGCCGAAAAGAACATTCGTGGAAAGGATCGTGCTGTCCTCCTGCTCCTTGACCTGCAGGTAATTATAGATCGATTCACCCTCGTACGCGAGATTATTCTCCCAGAATGCGAAGCTGTCGCTGTTGCCGCAGATAATGCAGACAATGAAGAGGATCACCGCAATGAGGCAGCGGATCAGATTCACGCGTGCCGACAGGAAGTAGATCAGCGCGAGTGCCAGAATCACGCCCGAGAAGATCAGGAAGGTCACGGAGGTGCCGACAGCGGGGATCGTCACAAATGTCGGAAGAAAGGTTCCGATGATGCTGCCGATCGTATTGGCCGCGCCCAGCGTGCCCACGGTCCTGCCGTTGTCATCCAGGCTTCCGACCGTATATTTTACCAGCGACGGTGTTACGGTTCCCAGCAGAAAGCAGGGTGCCACGAAGATGATCATACAGGCGAGGAAAGCCGCGATCGTCAGGAGATTGCTGCTGACCGTCACGATCAGAATGCCTGTGATCGCGATAATGATATACTTTCCAAGCACCGGGATCGCCGCGATCCAGACAGCCGCGATCAGAAGTCTCCTGTACAATCGGTCCGGGTTCGGATTCTTGTCGGCGCTTCGTCCGCCGAAGATGTTTCCGAGCGCCATCGCGATCATGATCGTCGAAATAATGATCGTCCAGACGATCTGCGACGATGAGAAATACGGAGCCAGCAGACGGCTCGCTCCGAGTTCGACGGCCATCACGGCCATTCCGGAGAAAAACTCCGTCAGGTAAAGAAATGTTTTGTTTTTCATTGCTTTTTCTTTGCTCATCGATAAAAACTGCCTTCCTGTTTCTTCGCGGGCATTCTTTCACACCGCACACTGCATGTAATTATATCAAAACTGCTCTCCAAATACAACGAAAGAGGCGCCCGGGCTATGCCGGGCACCTCCTGTTTATAGAAAGTATTTTTGAGAGCGTGATCAGAAGTCGATCTCTGTATCGTAGTAGCAAGCCTTGAGAAGCTTCTCCATCTCCTCCTGGCTGGGCTGACGCGGGTTGGAGCCTGTGCAGGCATCCAGAATCGCGTTGGCTGCGATCTCCGGAAGTCTCTCGAGGAATACTTCTTCCGGAACGAAGCCCTGCTCGGTCGGATAGCTGTCTGCGCCATAGTTTTTGATGCAGTGCGGGATGTTCAGCTGATCATTCATGCCGCGTACGAAAGCGATCAGGGAAGCAACCTTCTCCTCATCGTTTGCGCCTTCGAGGCCCATGTAATCGGCAATTACGCCATATCTCTTTTTGGCGGTCTCATCCTTCGCGTTGAAAGCGATTACCTTCGGAAGGTACATTGCGTTCGCAGCGCCGTGGATGATATGTGCGCCGTAATCAGCAAATGCAGCACCGGTCTTGTGTGCCATGGAATGAACGATTCCCAGAAGGCCGGAGGAGAAAGCCACACCGGCAAGGCACTGTGCGGTGTGCATAGCGTCACGCGCTTCCATATCCTCATTGTAGGACGGAACAAGTGCTTTCTGGATCATCTCGATCGCATGGATCGCCATCGGATCGGTGAAATCGCTGTTTGCGGTAGAAACATATGCCTCGATCGCATGGGTCAGAGCATCCATTCCTGTGTGTGCAACGAGTTTCTTCGGCATGGTATGTGCCAGTTCCGGATCAACGATAGCAACATCCGGTGTGATCTCGAAATCAGCGATCGGATATTTGATTCCCTTGGAATAATCGGTAATGATGGAGAAAGCGGTAACCTCGGTGGCTGTACCGGAGGTAGAGGAAACTGCACAGAAATGTGCTTTTGTTCTCAGCTTCGGAAGGCCGAATACTTTGCACATATCCTCGAAGGTGCACTCCGGATTCTCATATTTGATCCACATAGCCTTCGCAGCGTCGATCGGAGATCCTCCGCCGATTGCTACGATCCAGTCCGGCTCAAACTCCTGCATGACAGCAGCGCCCTTCATAACGGTCTCAACGGACGGATCCGGCTCGATACCCTCGAAAAGCTTAACCTCCATGCCAGCTTCTCTAAGATACTGCTCTGCTCTGTCAAGGAATCCGAATCTCTTCATGGATCCGCCGCCAACACAGATGATGGCTCTCTTTCCTTCCAGGGTTTTCAGTGCCTCAAGTGCGCCATTTCCGTGGTAAATATCTCTCGGGTTGGTAAATCTCTGCATTGTAACTTTCCTCCATATGGTAATATCAAAATGGTCGGACCGCGTCGCGCGAATCCTTGAACAGAATATCATGTGCGGCATCAATGTGTCAATCTTTTAACGATGTTTTATGTTATAAAATTAACGTTATTTTTTTGTTAATCTTCAACAAAGTCCCGGAAGGCACTCTGATCCGGCCGGCGGACTTGTCACGGGCCTGCTGTTTGTTGTAAAATAGAGCCTGTGCCACATACCGGCATATCTCACTCAAATAGGAGTTTTTCATGAAATTCAACAAAAACTTTTTCAAAGGCACCTGGAGAGATTACGCGCTGGCTGCATGCATTGCCGTTCTCTTCTATGTCCTTCTGACACACCTGAATATCATCTATTCCGGCCTCAAAGAGATCTTCCGCATTCTGATACCGATCCTGCTGGGTCTGGTCATCGCCTATGTTATGAATCCGCTTGTCGGATTCTTTGAAAATCGCGTTCTGAAGAATCTGCGGACCGCGCACATCCGGAGAAATCTTGCCATCCTTTTTGCTTTCATCGCCGTCTGCGCCGGAATTGTCCTGCTCTTTTTCGCGCTGATCCCGCAGCTGATCGACAGCGTATCTATGTTCATCCGGAACATGGGCAGCTACGTAAACTCGTTTAGCGACCTCATGGCATCTCTGCAGGAAAAACTCAAAGACACAAAGATCGATATTTCCCCGATCATGAGCTTCAGCGACTCGCTCCTCAGCCGCATCACCGCCTGGCTGACCGAGAATTCCAACAACATCCTGCAGACATCCGTTTCGATCGGACGCAATGTTTTTAACTGGGTCATCGGAATTATTCTCGCGATCTACTTCCTGGTCGATAAAGAACGCCTGCTGAACGGAGTGAAAAACTTCCTGCGCACCGCTCTTTCCGAAACGCACTACTACAACACGGCAGTCTTCTGGCGAAAATGCAATTCGATCCTTCTGCGCTACGTGATCTTTGATCTGCTCGACGGACTGATCATCGGTCTCGCCAACTGCGTCTTCATGTTGATCGTGGGTCTGCAGTACCCTGCGCTGATCTCTGTTGTTGTCGGCGTTACCAACCTGGCTCCGACCTTCGGTCCGATCGTCGGCGCCGCAATCGGCGCATTCATTCTGGTCCTCGTAAATCCGTGGCACGCCCTCTGGTTCCTGATCTTCACACTGATCCTGCAGACCATTGACGGTTATGTGCTGAAGCCGAAGCTCTTCGGCAGTTCCCTCGGCGTCTCCTCCGTCTGGATCCTGATCACCATCATCCTGGGCGGCCGGATGTTCGGCGTCGTCGGCATTCTTCTGGCGATCCCCTTCGCGGCGATCATTGATTACATCTACAAAAACTACATTCTTGTGAAACTGCGTGAGGCCAAAGAGAAGAAGCAGCGGGCCGGGGACAAGCCTTCCGACGAATCCTGACTCCCACCGGTTCGCGCAGCGCGATATTATTGTATTCCTGCTCAGTTAGCCCGCGCATCCGGTGCATTCACAATGCCGAAGAAGGCTGAGGACCCGGGTCCTCAGCCTTCTTCTATGGGAATATTATGATATTTGTCCAGGATGTGCAGATACAGCGTTCGGACAGCAGGTGCCATGGAGCCGGGATTGAGAGCGGCCAGGCCGATCATGCGATAAGCCTCGGGCTCGATCGGGTAGCTCTCCACGCTGTAGGGAATATCCGCCATGACAAGCTCCGGCATCAGGCAGATGCCGAAACCGCTGGCCACCATCGCCACCGTAGACAGATCATCGACCACATGATAGTCGGACTGCATGTCCAGGTGGTTCTCTTTCATGAAATTCTGAATATCGGCATCGGTCGATTCCCGTTGAACGACGAATCGAAGGTCCGCCATCTCCTCAACGGAAATGCGCGGGCTGTTTTTTTGCCTCCGGAAGCCCTTGGGGACGATGCACAGGAGCGGATCCTTGTAGAAGGGAACGATCGGAATGTCGCCGGCGCTGGAAGTGGACAGGAAGCCGAAATCGGCCATGCCGTTTTTGATCCAGTAGGTCACATCATCGTAGGTCCCCTGAAAAACTTCGATCTTGATCGCCGGATACTTCTCTCCGAAGGAGTGAATGATCGACGGCATCCAGTTGGTGCAGACACTGGAAAAGCAGGCAACCTTGACGGTTCCCTGCTTCAAGCCCTTGAATTCGGCAACTGCCTGCTGCAGACTTTCATCACTGTTCAGAACCGCATTGATATACGGCAGAATGTGTTCACCGTAACTGGTCAGTACGACGCCGGCGCGGCTTCTGGTGAGCACGCTGACGCCGAGCTCATTTTCCATCGAGGCGATCGAATGGCTGATGGCTGACGGCGTCAGGCCCAGCACATCCGCTGCCTTGTGGAAACTTCCCATGTCGGCTACCGTTTTGAAGATCTGGTATGTAAGCAGTGTCATATAGTTTTTACCTCATGCTTAGCGGGAGCATCTGTACTGGAGGTCCTCCCAGCGCTTGTCAACTTCCTTCTGGAATGCTTCGATCAGGTGCTCGTTGCCCGGTTTAAACAGGTGTTTGAAGCGGCCCTGCGGACGAAGGAAATCCTCGATCGGAAGCTTGTGCTTCGGCTCGTAGGACAGGGACCATACACCGTGGTCGACCTCGAACATCGGCCAGTAGCAGGTCTCGACAGCCAGACGGCAGATCTCCATGATGTCCTCCATCGGATATCTCCAGCCTCGCGGACACGGAGCCATGACATTCAGGAACGCAGCGCCTTCGGTATAGATCGCCTTCTCCGATTTTCTGTGCAGATCCTTGAAGTCTCTGGTGAAGGTTGTCTGGGCAACGTACGGCACATAGTGGTCGGCAATGATCGCCGTCAGATCTTTTCTGTACTGGATCTTACCGTCGGAGCATTTTCCGGCCGGTGTGGTCGTGGTATCGGCAAACATCGGTGTCGCGGAGGATCTCTGGATACCGGTGTTCATGTAAGCACCGTTGTCATAGCAGACATAGACCATGTCGTGGCCTCTCTCCATGGCGCCGGATAAGGACTGGAAACCGATATCGTAGGTTCCGCCGTCGCCGCCGAAGGTCACAAATTTGTAATTTTCCTTCTCGCCGACCTTGCCTTTTCTCTTCAGTACCTTGTAGGCGGTCTCAACGCCGCTCATGGTCGCGCCGGCATTCTCGAAGGCATTGTGGATATAGCTGTCATAGTAAGAGGTGTAGGGATACTGGAAGGTGGAAACCTCCAGACATCCTGTCGCGTTGCCGATAACGGCTCTGTCTCCCTCATGAATGGAACGAAGAACGGCTCTTACGGCGATCGGTGCGCCGCAGCCGGCACACATACGATGTCCCGGAGCCAGACGTTCCGGTTTATTCATCATTGTTTTTAAACTGTAATCACTCATCTTCCGTCTCCTTACTGTCTCAGGCCGATATACTTGTGCTGCGGTGCTTCGATCTCGCCGTCAGCGACCTGCTTCAGCTCCGCAAAGATCTCACGTACGGTATCCACGGTGAAATCGCGGCCGCCGAGTCCGTAGATATAGTTGACCGCCTCGATAAATACCTTGCTGCGGTAGAGGCCGGCTGTTATTTCGCTTCCGAGCGGTCCGCTGTTGCCGTTGTAGCTCTCGCAGCGGTCCATGATCGCTGCGGCGCGGCAGTTTTTCAGTGCTTCCGCAATTTCCTTCTCCGGGAACGGACGGAACACACGGATCTTCAGAACGCCGACCTTATGACCCTCGGCGCGCAGCTGATCGACAGCCTCCTTGGCGGTGCCTGCCGCGGAGCCCATGATGACCATGATGAACTCGGCATCCTCGGTCTTGTATTCTTCAAAGAGTCCGTACTGTCTGCCGGACATCTCACCGAACTTCTTTGCCACTTCCAGGATGACTTCCTTGGAATTCTCCATCGCGGCTTCCTGTGCTTTTCTGTGCTCCATAACGAAGCAGGACGCAGCGTACGGTCCGACAGAAACAGGATTGTCCGGGTTGAGCATGAACTCCTCCGGATTATAGGTGCCCGCGAATTTCTTTACTTCCTCATCTTCCAGAAGGTTGATATTCATCACCGCGTGGCTGGTAATAAAGCCGTCCTGGCAGATCATGATCGGCAGGTGTACTCGCGGATCCTCGGCGATCGGATATGCCTGAATGAAGTTGTCGTATACCTCCTGGTTGGACTCCGCATAGATCTGGATCCAGCCGGTATCCCTTGCGCCCATGCCGTCGGTATGATCACAGTTGATATTGATCGGACCGGACAGTGTTCTGTTTACCAGTGTCAGCGCGATCGGCAGACGGTTGGACGCAGCCAGGAGAAGCTCCTCCCACATCAGCGCGAGACCTGCGGATGAGGTCGCTGTCATTGTTCTCGCGCCGGCAGCTTCCGCACCGATCGCCGCGGACATGGCGGAATGCTCACTCTCGACCGGAATGAAATCGGTATCCATCTGGCCGTTTGCGATATAGTTCGATACCATCTGCGGGATCTCAGTAGAAGGTGTGATTGGGAATGCCGGCATGACATCCGGCTCTACCTGTCTGATTGCGTAGGCAACGGCCTCGTTGCCCGACATACGTTCTTTGATTTCTTTTGCACTCACGGCTCAATGCCCTCCTTCATTACAATTGCGTCAAACGGACAGACTTTCGCGCAGATTCCGCATCCCTTGCAGTGGTCGTAATCAAACGCAAGTCTCTTTCCGTCCTTTACCGGGATACTGATCTCCGGGCAGACAGGAGCGCAGAGCAGACACTGTTTGCATTTATCCTCGAGAAAAACGGGAGTGTTGGTTCTCCACTCACCGGTATTGAACATCGCCGAAGTTCCGGCAGCGTAGATATGTGACCCTTCCGGCATCTCGGTCCATGGTGTATTTTCATTGATCTTGGTAATATCAGTCCGCATGATTATCTCCTCTCAACAGCCAGATAAGCCATCTCCAGCGCCTTCATGTTGCCGTCGATAACTTCCGGTTTCTTTGCGAATTTATGGCCGAACGACTCTCTCATATCGCCGATGAACTCGTTCTTCTCCATAACGCGGGTAACGGCTACAACGGCAGCCAGCATCGGTGTGTTCGGGAAGTTTTTGCCGAGCGTTGCCTCGGAGATCGCGCGGGCATCGATCGTATATACCTTGCCCTGATAGCCTTTCAGCAGCGGGCGGATCTCTTCCGGTGCCTTCGGCGTGTTGACAATGATCGCGCCTTCTTCCTTCAGGCCGTCCGTCACGTTTACGCTGTGCAGCAGTGTCTCATCAACGACTGCCACGTAGTCCGGATGATAAATATTGGAATGAACGCGGATCTCATTTCTGCTCAGCCGGTTGAATGCCGTGATCGGCGCGCCCATACGCTCGGCGCCGTATTCCGGGAAGCCCTGCACGTAGAGTCCTCTCTTGAAAGCAACATCAGCCAGGAGCAGCGCAGCTGTTTTTGCGCCCTGTCCACCGCGGCCGTGCCATCTGATCTCCAGTGTATCTTTCATGTCTGTTACCTCTCTATTTCATTTCATTCATCTTGGTGATGATAAAAGTTCAACGTATTCCATTATAGCAAGAAGAGGAACGATGTAAACCGATAATATGTATTTTTCTTCATACTACAGATGAATCTTTTTCACTTATTATCAAATAGAAAAGAGCGCCGCTCACCTTTCCGGTAAAAACGGCGCCCCTCTTTTCTCAATCCGGCTCCCCGCTGTCCTCTTCGACACCGAGTCCGGTATACAGCATCTCGTTGTATTTGGCGTTGTAATACTCCATTGATTTCTTTTTGATCCAGCGATCCCTGTCATCCAGGATCGCCAGCATCTCATCGGCGATCTCCTCCGCGCTTTGCGGCTTCGCGCTCCGAAGGTACCCCATCATGCGGGTCATCATCTTCTCGGAGCCGAGTCCGTCGGCGATCGCTCTCCCGAAGCTGTCCGGATAGCCCATGCGGCGGATCATCGTGACCAGCTGCGCATATACCCTTGCTCTCTCGTCCATCGTGCATCCGTCCCTTATCCTTACAGTATCAGCTGCTGTGCTTTTCGCGACATTTCTTACTTGCGGGCAGCTCTGCCGGTGATGATCCACGGCGCCGGCTGCGCGACGAAAGTGTTTTTGCCATTCAGACGGGAAACGGAAATCTGGATCACATCCCTGTCCTGTACATTGTATTTGTCGAGCACATGATCAATATTGGCCGCAACCTGGAAGTCGAGCGTATAGATCACGATCTCGATTTCCGGATTGATCTTCGTCAGATAGTCCAGTTCCTGCTCCATGCTCGCGGAGGCAACCATAAATACGAGAGACGGTACCGGACAGTCCTTCATCGTATCCGCATCCACATGATCGATCACGCGGACGTTGCTGAGGCCGAAATGCTCAATATTCTCCTCCATGGTCGTACGGTCCGCGGAACTGTACTCAACGGCCGTCACGGAGCCTTCCGTGGCCGACAGGGCAGCCTCCACGGCAATGCTCTCGCCGCTGATGATGCAGACCTCATCCTGGATCTCCACATGCATCTTGTTCATGATCACCGAGCGGATCTCACTTCCCACATAGTGAACGGATCCGCGGCGGAAATTCTCGTTATCCATGCCGATCTTGTAGGTATTGCGTGCATGGGGATTGAAGATCAGCATACCGGCAGAAGCATTGATGCCCCGGTCGATCATATCCGCGAGCTTGTCATGTTCGATCTCGCCGGTCGGCTCGGATCCCTCGTTGTACCAGACATCACAATCACCCAGTCCGGCATCCCACATGCGATAGAAAATATCCGCGTCTCCCGCCTCGGTGAAGATCAGCGTCGCTCGATGCGACTCAACGGTCGGGATGACGTTCTTGTTCTTTCTGGTAATATCGAGCATCTTCACACGCTCAAGATCCACGCTGGTATTTCTGGCAAAATACTGAAGCCAGGAAATAATCGATTCATTCGTAAATAACTGCCGGTCCATAGCGGAAGCCCTCCTCATGTTCAAAATCTATACTTATATCTTCCGTTTTTTTGCACAATATGTCAACTGAAAAAACATAGTCCTTTGGTTGAATTGTATTTAACACGAAACTAATCAAGAAAAGGTGTCGTATTCGTATTCCTACTATGGTATAGTATTCCCACAGCGAACGTCAGCGCAGGCGCATTTCTCACCGCAGCGGCGTTCCTCGTATTTTCCATGTTTTTAACCGGAGAGGAGATTTTTTCAATGGATATTGTCGATAAAGCGATTATTTTTGCCGTGAAGGCCCACAGCGGCGCTCTTCGAAAAACGAGCAATACACCCTATATCTTCCACCCGCTTGAGGATGCCGCCATCGTGGCGACGCTCACCGACGACCGTGAGATCCAGGCTGCTGCCGTGCTTCACGACACCGTCGAAGATACCGATGCCACGATCGAGGAGATCACCGAACTATTCGGCGAGCGCGTCGCGGAGCTCGTAGCCGATGAGTCCGAGGACAAGATGCGTGACCGCCCGGCGGCCGAGACCTGGCGCATCCGCAAGGAGGAATCGATCGCCCGGATGCAGGCATCCGACGACATCGCCGTAAAAATTCTGTGGCTCGGCGACAAGCTCTCCAATATTCGTTCCTTTCACCGCTCCTACCTGGTTCTCGGCGATAAACTCTGGGAACACTTCAATCAGAAGGACCCGATGGAGCACTACTGGTACTACCGCACCATCGCCGACAGTATGCCGGAGGAGCTGCAGCAGACCGACCCGTGGAACGAGTACGACTTCCTGATCACCGATACGTTCAAGGATTACCTGTAAGAGGGATGCCGGGCGGCATACGTCGCGATATTCATTGCAACCGGCGTAAAAAAACAATAGCAGGACTCACCATAAGCAAAGCTTACTCAGCCGCCGGCACTTATGCGCCGTCTTTTGGCGCATTACGTGCCGCTGCGAGTCTGAGTAGAGCGAGAGCGTCTTTGCGTTGGTAGTCCTGCTGTTTTTTATTCATACAGCTAATTTCGAATCTGTGCTTTGCTTTTCAGATATGACGAGAGGGATGCCTGTCGGGCATCCCTCTTTGCGACACATTTATTCTTCCGCTACGACGCCGCTGGCGATCTGTGTGCGAAGTTCCATGACTTCTTCGGAGTCGCTGATCTCATCGAAGCGGCCTTCCTCGATCGCGTCTACGATTCCGTCCTCTCTTGCCTCATCCAGAAGCGCGATATTGTTAATATAGATACCGACGGTCTGCAGCGTCTGAACATCAGCGATATTCTCACGGATCTCGGTCTCTTCTTCCGCAGGCATGTCCAGTTTATCCTCAAAGCCCAGCGTCGTCGGCCAGCCGCCGATCGCCAGATCTTCGGATACGCCGCTTCCGACATTCGGATTCGCGCTGGAATAGAAGTTATCCCCCATGTAGCAGCCGAACAGAACGAGCGCGACCACCATAAGGATCCGTGCCGGGATCAGTGTCAGAATATCGTCGATCATCGGCGCGATCAGATAGACGATGACCATGCCCATGATACCGAAGACCAGAAGCCCCTCGAAGCAGATTCGTCCGTCCAGATTCAGGAAGTTGCCCTTATAGTTCCAGTAACGAATGTGATTGACATCCTCAAGGTATTTCGCGATGGAATATTCGACGCTGCCCGCCAGCGCAATGGCGGTAACGAATTCCGCTACCGGATTTTTCTTCAGGTAGCTCAGCACGATCACGATCAGAATGCCGCCAATACCGTAGATCGGAAGCCACGGTCCGTGAAGCGCGCCGCGGTTTGCGAATACATGATACTCTACCATGATCAGGGATACTTCCCATACCCAGCCGATAAAGCTGAACAGGATGAACATAGTGATCAGTGACCATACGGAATAGACACGTGTCCAGTTCAGTCTCCGATTCACCCTTTTGGCAACCGGTGTATACAGCGGATTCAGGCGGTTCGGATAAGTGAGGCCGTTCATGGCATCGGTATCCTCTTCCAGACCTTTTTTCTCAATAATATAGTCCTGATACTCCCTCTGCTTCTGTGTCGAACCGATCCAGATTCCAAAAGCCTTCGCGAGGAATCCCTGCACACCCTTCAGCTTCAGGTCGCGGCCTTCGAGATCCTTCGCCTCGTACGCGGTATCGAGGTAGTTGTCGTTGAGCACGCGATGCTTCGGAATCTCATGCAGATACTCGTCATTCAGGAGCTCATAGCCCTGGATCTTATTCTCGATCGCCTGTCTTCTGACCTCCTCGTAGAATTCCACGCCACCCAGACGGATGTACGGATCCACGAAGAAGTAGTTCAGAAGTCCGAAGGTAAGGATTCCCAGGAGGAACCAGCCGATGTAGGACAGATAGAAGAGGAAAAGTTTCCACTTGTGTCCTTTCATCATGCGCCGGGAAAGCGTGATCGCTTCCAGCGGCTTCACATTCGGGTTCTCCGCGGTGATGTACGGCACCATCGCATAGGAGAAAAACTTAATGATGCCGCCGATGATCGTCAGTGACCAGAGTCCCAGGAAGATCGATTTTACCAGCATGACCATGGCCATGCGGAACCAGCGGCCAACCGCAAACGGATGGAAGATATGCGTGAGCGGTACGTTTTTGTATGTACGTGCCTCCATCAGCATTCTGGCGACAAGCGGCTCCAGAATATTCTGGATAAAAATGAAGACGAGCAGACTGACGAGAACCGATCCGATCAGCACAACAGCGGCGCCGGTCGAATTGCTTCCCAACAGACCGCTGACTGCTTTCGCCAGATTCAGCATGACAGCGCCGGAACCGAAGGTCGCAAGAACCTCCGACGCAATGCCGCGGTTTCCGCCAAATCCATTCTCCGCAACGCCGGTCATCCTGGCTTCTTTGTATGCGTCCGCGATCTCCTGCCCCGCCTCGAAATTGCCCGCGACCATATCATCCAGAACAGCCGTCGACGGACTTCCGTTCGTCTGCTGAAGCAGAAGGCTGAAGGACTGGCTGTTATTCGGCTTAAACGGCTCGATCAGTGATTCCGTCATGATTCTCGACACCGGTTTCGTCGCGCCGAGAAACGTAATGATGAGTACGAGAAAAACGGCCAGCAGATAATGCTTCTTCAGCGTCTGCTTCGCGCCTTTCTTCATTTCTTTAAAGGTTTTCATAGTGCCCCACCTCTCTTAAAAATTGACAGTATTATCATACCTTATTATTATGAGCGGCTCAATCCCGAATTTCTTTACACCGGCACGATCCTGCATGGGCGGGCTATTTCGTCAAAATAAGAACCGCGGCATTTGCCGCGGCCCTTGAAAGTTGCTTCTGTAAAATTCTTATTAGTAGATGATTCTTCTAACAGCGATGATCGGAGCGTAGCTGCAGTTGGTGATACGGATACCCTCGGAAGGAGATGCCGCATTGACCATCTGGCCGCCGCCGATGTACATTCCTACGTGACCATCGTAAAGGATCAGGTCGCCCGGCTGTGCCTCGGAGTAGGATACGCCGATGCCGTCATACATCTGTGTATAAGTCGTTCTGCTGATGCTGTAACCGAATGCTCTGTAGCATGCCTGTACGAAACCGGAGCAGTCGGCACCGGTGGTAAGGCTTGTGCCGCCCCAGATGTAAGGAATTACACCGATGAAGCTGCAAGCGTAGTTTGCAACTGCCTGCGCGGTACCGGACGTATCGGACGGTGCCGGAGCACTGTTGCTCGATGCAGCCGGCTCTTCATAAGAGCTTCCGCCGTCATCATAAGTCTCTTCATATACCGGCTCGCTGTAGCTGTTATCCTCATAGGTCGGTACGGATGCCGCTGCGCTTGCTGTCTGTGCAGCTGCCTGCTCCGCGGCTGCCTGTTCCGCAGCTGCCTGTTCTGCTGCTGCCTGTTCTGCCGCAGCCTGTTCCGCTGCCTGCTGTTCCTGCAGCTGTGAGATCTGCGCATTCTGCTGCTCGATCAGCGCCAGATATTCACTTGCGGATGCTTCCGCCGAAGCGATTCGTGCTTCATAATCATCATACTGTGCCATCGCCTCTGCCTTTAAGGTCTCGAGGTTCTGCTGGTTCGCAACCTGCTCTGACTTCATGGTCTCGAGCTGTGACTGCTCATTCAGCTGCTGTGCCTGCAGGTCGGTAACCTGCTGAACGGAATCCATATATAACTGCAGCTGGTCACGATCATAGTCGTAAAGCTGCTGTGTGGACTGCGCTCTGTCGAGTACGTCCGATAAGTTTTCATCGGAAAGAAGCATTGACGCCCAGCCGTTATCTCCGCCGTTCTCATAAAGGTAGGTGATTCTTGCCTTCATTGCGTCATACTGTACTTCCTGATCCTCCTGTGCCTGCGCCAGCTGTTCCCCTGTCTGCTGGAGCTTCACGCCCTGTTCCTGAATACGGGTATCCAGAGACTGGATCGATGCGATGGAAACGATCAGCTGCTCTTCCAGTGAATCTACCTGACCCAGAACTCCCTGCTTCTGAGACTCAAGATCCGAAATAGAACTCTGCAGTGCTTCGTATTCAGCAGATGTAGCTTCCTTCTGTGCCTGTGCATCGCTGAGATCGCTTGCTGTGTCCGCGCTTACCGGAGTTGCCTGAGCAACGATCAGAGAAAGTGCAACTCCCGCCGTTAAGATGTGTTTTACCCTTCTTTTCAAATCAATAACCTCCAAAATAATTATTTATAGCCCCTCTGCAGTTACATAGCAGATCCCCTGGGCTGCAAATAATTTAATATTTCTGTAACTTTTATTTAAATCTATCACAAAGCTCTGCCGATTGCAACCCCAAAAGTTGTAAACAATCTGTGAAAACTTTGTGATTTTCTACGCTCAATCCCACAAAAACCGCGTCAATAAAGGAAAAGCCGGCACAATAGCCGGCTTTTCATTTGTTACAAATTGTTACAAGTTTATTTTTTTCGTCATAATCAACGGGTGCTCTCCTTCTGTCCCGCGAACTGGGAGTTGTAGAGGTTTGTATAGAACCCTCCTGCTGCCAGAAGCGATTCATGCGTTCCCTGCTCGATGATTTTTCCGTCCTTCATGACCAGGATCAGGTCCGCATCACGAATCGTTGACAGACGGTGCGCCACAATGAAGCTTGTTCTTCCCTTCATCAGCTTCGCGAAGGCTTCCTGGATCCTGACCTCGGTGCGGGTATCGATGCTCGATGTTGCCTCGTCGAGGATCAGCATCGGCGGCAGGCAGAGCATGACACGCGTGATGCACAGAAGCTGTTTCTGCCCCTGGCTCATACTGTCATCGGTAATGATCGTGTCCAGCCCCTCCGGCATACGACGGATGAATTCCCAGCTGTGAGCCTCCTTGGCCGCGCGGATGATCTCCTCTTCCGTTGCGTCCTCCCTGCCGATCGCGATATTCTCGCGGACCGTTCCGTTTTTCAGCCAGGTCTCCTGCAGAACCATGCCGAAATTCCGGCGCAGCGAATGGCGGGTTACGCCGTAAATATCGGTGCCGTCCACACGGATCCTGCCGCTGTTCGCGTCATAGAAGCGCATTAACAGGTTGATGAACGTTGTCTTGCCGCAGCCTGTGGGCCCGACGATCGCGATCTTCGTACCAGGCTCGGCATGCAGATTGAAATGCTCAATGAGCGGCTTATCCTCCTCGTAGCGGAAGCAGACGTCTTCGATATCAACGGTTCCCTCTGCCGTCTGCAGTTCTTCCGCCGGCTCCGCGCTCTGCGGTTTTTCCTCGATCAGCGCGAAGACACGCGCCGCGCAAGCGAGAGCGTTCTGCAGCTCGGTCACGACGCTGCTGATATCGTTGAATGGCTTCATATATTGATTTGCGTAGGATAAGAGAACGGTAAGTCCGCCGACTGTGAGTCCGCCTCCGATAATAAGGAAGGCGCCCACCAGTGCGACGACTGCGTAGATCACACTGTTGACCGCGCGCGTGCAGGGATTCGTCAGGCTGGAGAAAAACGTTGCCTTCTGGCTGTACTCCTGCAGTTCTTTATTGATCACGTCAAAGCGCGCCGATGCTTTCCGGCCGTATCCGAAAGCTTTTACGACCTTCTCATTCCCGACCATCTCCTCGATCAGAGCTGTCTGCTCGCCGCGTGTTTCCGTCTGCTTCCGAAACATCTTGTAGGATCTTGTCGCGATAAAACGCGCCACCAGGAAGCTGACCGGCGTCAATACGATGACCAGCACCGTGATCAGCACACTCTTCTGAAACATGAAGATCAGTGTTACAACGATCGTGATCAAACCGGAAAAGAGCTGTGTGAAGCCGAGCAGCAGGCCGTCCGAGAGCTGATCCACATCCGCGATCATCCGGCCGACGATATCTCCCGTGCTGTGCGCGTCGAGATACGACAGAGGCAGCACCTGTATCTGCCGGATCGCCTTCGCGCGGATATCCTGCACAACACGATAGGTCAGGCGGTTATTGATGATATTCATCAGCCAGGTCGCGATCGATGTCAATACGATCACCACCAGGACACGAACCAGATAATATTTCACAAGTTCAAAATTGACCCCCTTCTCTGTGATCTCATCGATCGCATCACCGAAAAGGATCGGTGCATACAGGGTGAGGACGACGGAAATTGCCGCCAGTGCCACACTCAGAAAGAGAAGGACGCGGTACCTGCCAATATATTTCAGAACCTTCGCGAAGGTTTTTCCGCCATCCGCTTTATCGCCTTTCATGAAAATATCATTCATGGTCTGCCTCCTTTCCGTTCGCCGGGCGTTCCTCCGGGAACTGGGAATAATAGATCTCACGATACACTTCGCAATCTGCCATCAGTTCCCTGTGTGTTCCCTTTCCCACAAGATTTCCGTCATCAAGAACGAGGATCTGATCCGCGCTGCGGATACTGGAGGTTCTCTGGGATACGATAAAGACTGTCATGCTGCCGTCCAGATTTTTGACTGCCTGACGAAGAGCCGCATCCGTCGCGAAATCCAGTGCACTTGCGCTGTCATCCATGATCAGGATCTCCGGCTTCTTCACAAGAGCACGCGCAATCGTCAACCGCTGTTTCTGACCGCCCGAGAGATTTCTTCCGTTCTGCTCCAGTTCGAAATCCAGCTCACCGTCCTTACCTTTTACGACATCGGCGGCCTGCGCGGTGCGAAGCGCCTCCCACAATTCCTCGTCGGTGGCATTTTCGTTGCCCCACCGCAGGTTATCGCGGACCGTTCCCTTGAAAAGGACAGCCTTCTGCGGTACAACGCCGATCCCGGCGTTCAGATCTTCCTCGGTATAAGAGCGGACATCCGCTCCATTCACCTCCACGGTGCCTTCCGTCGCATCATAGAAACGTGGGATCAGATTGACCAGTGTCGATTTGCCGCTGCCGGTTCCGCCGATAATGCCGATCGTGGATCCTTTCTTTGCCGCAAAATCAATACCGGATATTGCCTCCGCTCCCGCTCCCTTATAGGAGAAGCCTACATTATGAAAGGCGACCGCGTATTCGGATGTGAGCGGCTTCGCGCTTGTTTCCGGATATGCCATATCCGATCTGATTTCGAAGATACTCTGCACGCGGTCCGCACAGGCGATCGATTTGTCGATCGTGATAATGAGGGATGCCAGCTTGATCAGCTCGACGATCAGCTGCGCCATGTAGTTGTAGAGCGCAACAACATCACCCTGCTGAAGACCGCCGAGGCTCACCCGGATCGCTCCCTGACGAATCAGAACGATCGTTGCCAGGTTGATCAGTACATATGTCGCCGGATTCATAAGGGCTGAGATCCGTCCCACGAATTCATTGATCTTCGTGAGCGCAATGTTTTTCTCATCGAAATCACGGATCTCCTCCTCTTCCTTGCAGAAGGCACGGATGACGCGGACACCGGTCAGATTCTCACGCGCTATTCCGAGGACCTTATCCAGGGCTGCCTGTACCTTCTTGAAGAGAGGGATGCTGACGATCATGATTCCGAAGATCACGACGGAAAGAACGGGGATCGCCACCACGAAGATCAGCGCGCAGCGGACATCGATCGTAAAGGCCATGATCATCGCGCCAAAGACGATGAACGGGCTGCGCAGAAGGAGTCGAAGCGTCAGATTCAGACCATTCTGGATCTGGTTGATGTCGCTGGTCATTCGTGTGATCAGTGTATTCGTTCCGAGCGTATCCAGTTCCGTATAGGACAAGCCCTGAATATGATCAAAAAGAGCCTGCCGCAGCTTGGACGCAAAGCCAACGCTCGCCTTCGCCGCAAAAAACTGCGCCGTAATACTGAAACCCAGACCGATCGCCGCAAGGACGAGCATCAGGACAAACATCTTTACGATGTAACCCTTATCCGCATTCCCTATGCCGCGGTTGATGATCTGCGCCACAATGAGCGGCACCAGCAGATCGAGCAGTGCCTCCAACAGCTTGAAAGCCGGCGCCAATACGCTTTCCTTTTTGTACCCTTTCAGGTAGATCGCCAGTTTTTTCATAAATACCTCACTTTAATAAGAAAAAACACTTTTTCTATTCTCAAACACTTCTTACTATGATACCATCTTCTACATATATGAAACATATCTATTTTTAATGCACATATACTTTTTGCGTATAGGACGGGTTCGATCATGGATATTCGCCAACTAAAATACTTTACCGCAGTTGTAGACGAGGGAACAATATCGGCGGCAGCGCGAAGTCTGCATATCTCACAGCCTCCGCTTTCCTCGCAGATCCGCCTGTTGGAAACCGAATACGGTGTAAAGCTTTTTGAACGAGGTGCCCGCGGGATCACGCTGACCGAAGCCGGGTCTACGCTCTACCGCCATGCCAAAGAAATTCTGGAAATGGAAAAAGTCACAAACGATGACATGCGTGAACTCACGACCGGGCGAAAGGGTAGCATCCGCATCGGCGTCGTTTCCTCCGGAAGCTCCGGGGAATTCTTTCGAGGCATCAAGAGTTTTCGCCGGAGCAATCCCGACGTGAACTTTATTATTTACGAAGCAAATACGTATCAGCTTCTCGAACAGCTCGATGCCGGCAAAATCGAATTGGCCGTCGTACGAACCCCGTATCGCTATAAAGCCGCCGAGCAGATCGTTCTGCGCAGAGATTCTGTCGTAGCTGTCGGGGTAAAGGACCTGCTTCCGGGATTCCCCGACCGGCCGATCCGACTCGCCGATCTCGGCGGCCTCCCCCTCATCATGTACCGCCGCTGGGAATCGATCATCCGGGAAAAATGTGATGCGGAAGGTTTTTCTCCCCATGTGATCTGTCTGAACGATGACGCCAGAACCAGTCTCGCATGGGCAAAGGCAGGCATGGGCATTGCCCTCGTGCCCACCTCTATTCTCAGTGACACCGGGGATCTGTCCATCGTTCCTCTCGATGAGCCGGAATTGCAGACGGCCATCTGCCTGATACGAAAAAAAGGCGCTCCCCTTTCGGGAAGCGCCGCCGCTCTGCTGAAAATGTGGAAAAATCTGTAATGACCTGATAAGGAGCTTTATTTCTTTATTTAATGTACTTCTCGTACAGGAATCTCTCGGGAAGCGTAACGTGGAAGCCTTCCGCTACCTCGCGAAGATTCGACGCGGTGATCGTCTGCAGCTTATCCTGACGGACTGCCAGCACCTTCATCAGGATCTCCGCCGATTTCTCAACGGTATGCATCAGCCCGAAGGTAAGATCAAAATCCTCACCGGAGCAGAACATTCCATGATGCGCCCAGATAGCCACATCATATTTCTCCATCATGCGGCTTGTCGCCTCGGCGATTTCATATCCGCCCGGCACCATCCACGGAACAACGCCGACACCGTCGGGAAAAACGACCGGGCACTCGGTTGCCGATTCCCAAAGCTCTCTGGTGAAGACTTCATCGGTCAGCGGAAGCACGAATGTCAGCGCAATAATATTGGTCGTGTGCGCGTGATAAATGACCCTGTGTCTGCCGTTCGTCACCCTCTTCTTCACTTCGTGGTTCATCAGGTGTGCCGGGAGCTCACTGGTCGGTCTGCCGCCTTCCACCAGTCCCCAGCGGATCCTGTAATTCTCGCCCTTATCATCCAGCTCAATGATCGCGATGCATGCCTCCGGATCCACAATAATATTTCGGAAATATTTGCCGCTTCCCGTCACCAGGAAAAACTCACCGGCAAGTTCCGGTACGCTCGTGCCGATCGGCTCCCATGTGCCGTGATCATTCAAACGAGGTCTGATATCTTCTACTTCTTCCGGTTTTAATCTATAGGAGAGGTTTCCTCCGTTACGCTCATGCCATCCCTGGCTGAAGCCATCATCTGCCATCTTAATAAAGCCGCGTACAAATTTTGTATCAAGAATTTTCATGTTGTTTTCCTCTCTTTCTGATGACATCATTGCACGTTTTTGTGGCATTGTCAACATATAAATGTTGTTTTATGAATTTTATACGAGTTCAAATGTTGATTCATGTTGTTTTTGTGAGAGTTGCACCATGAGCCCTTCGGAAGCGGCGCTGCAAAGCATCTGTGCGATCTGCCCGCATCTCACAAAAAAAGAAGGCTCTCCGGAAAAACCGAAGAGCCCGATGATACCTTATTTGATGATCGTGATCTTTCCGAGAAGCGGAACCGGTTTCATCTTGCCCTGGCAGGCACCGATGAAGCCAATGAGCCAGCATACGATGATGAAGATCCCCCAGATCCAGCCAATGACCGGAATCAGTGAAGCTAAACCGAACAGCAAAATAACAAGGTACTGATTCAGATGGAAGCGCGCGAACTCGGGGCGCTGTCCCTGCTCAGTGCTCATCACCAATGCGATGATCCAGCCGATCAAGGTGATATAAGCAACGACACCGATCGTTTTTTCACGGGAACCGGGCTGTGCCACAACATCATCCGGACCAAAGCCGCCTCTGTATCCACCGTATTGATTGTACTGATTATACCCGTTGCCCTGGAAATTATTGGGGTTATAGCCATTGTTCTGGTTATAGCCGCCGTTCTGGTTATAGCCGCCGTTCTGGTTATAGCCGCCGTTCTGGTTATAGCCGCCGTTCTGGCCGAATGCATTCTCATTCTGACTGTATCCGGTATTGCTGCGGTCAAATCCCGCATTCTGCCCATTCGGCGCCGCAGTCTGATCCGGCTGAGCAGATCCGCACTGCACGCAGAACTTTGCGTTGTCATCGATCTGCGCACCGCAATTCACACAAAATCTCATACTTATTCTCTCACTCCTGTCATTTATTAATAACTCTTTGCCCGCAACTCACTCATCTGCAAGGCAGATCACAAGTTATTCAGCTTCTGAACCTGCGCATTGATTGCCGCTGTCGACGCAGCTGCCTCTCGTCCGCCGAAACCGGTCTCATCCGTCACACACGGGTCTGCTTCCACATGAATGTTCGGCTTTGCGGATTTATCGACCGGTGTCGCGTCGCCGATTCCGAGAGATTCCGCTGCCAAACCGAGTGTCGACACGATATTGGTAAGGTCGGTCGGCATGTAGATCTTGGTCGCACGCCCGTCGGAAACCTGCTTCAGTGCTTCCAGGCCCTTCAATTTGAGCACAGACTCATCGATCTGCGATTCCTTCAATGCTTTCAAGCCGTCTGCCTCCGCCTCGTACACAAGCTTGATCGACCGTGCGCGGCCTTCCGCAAGCGCGATCTGCGCGTCACGTTCCGCCTGTGCCGAAAGCACCTTCGCCTGGCGGTCACCTTCCGCTCTTGCTACAACAGCCTCTTTGTGAGCCTGCGCTTCAAGTACGGTCTGACGACGTTCACGCTCGGCGCGCATCTGCTTTGTCATGACCTCTTCGATCTCTTTCGGCGGCTGAATATTCTTGATCTCTACACGTGTCACCTTGATTCCCCACGGATCAGTCGCCACATCCAGGATCGACTGCATTCTTCCGTTGATCTCCTCACGGGATGTCAGCGTCTGGTCGAGTTCCATATCACCGATAATGCTTCGAAGCGTCGTCGCCGACAGATTCTGCAGGCCTGCGATCGGGTTCTCTACGCCATAGGTGAAGAGCTTCGGATCAAAAACGTAGCAAAATACGACCGAGTCGATCAGCATCGTTACGTTATCCTTTGTAATAACCGGCTGCGGTGGGAAATCCAGCACCTGTTCCTTCAGAGATACGCGCTTTACCACGCGATCGATAAACGGAACCTTCAGGTGAAGTCCTGCATCCCATGTTGCTTTGTAGCGGCCGAAATGTTCAACAATGAACGCATTTGCCTGTGGGACGATGCGGATATTCGCAACAACGATCCAGATGATAATGATTGCCAGAATGATTAATAAAACAGCTGAAACCGGACTCATAATTACCCTCCTCTAAGTTATTTATTTAGCTACGATACATTATAATGAATTCTGCGCAAATTGCAATAACAAGTTGGACACCCTCCGCTAGGCAGTAGCCTGGTAGATTCGGTCGATTTCCTCCTCGAAGATTTCATCCGGGGTTCTGTAACCCAGGACTTTCCGTGGGAGGCAGTTACAC
>Ga0326511_10000050_pt1 | contig 87919 bp, 75 predicted proteins | sample 0_2496_0518_D_FD_203701 | JGI IMG/M metagenome (GOLD analysis project Ga0326511, IMG submission 203701) | Bovine rumen microbial communities from UC Davis, California, United States - 0_2496_0518 | ecosystem: Host-associated > Mammals > Digestive system > Stomach > Rumen | place: USA...
TCTGTGCGTGAGGATGTGAACAAAAAGGTAAAGCAGCATGTGGAGTTGGTGGAGCAGACCGTCCCTGTTCCTGACGAGCCAGAGGTGGCACCAACAGGTATTGTGGTCACCAAACCCAATTTCTGGAAGTTTAAGGGCGACGGTTTCCTGCAGTTCTTACAGAACTACGTGTCAAGCAACTGGCATAAGGGCGGAGAGAGTAACTATTCCGCAGTGGGTGCCGTGACTCTGGAGTTGAACTATAACGACAAGGACAAATACCTTTTCGAGAATAAGTTGGAGATGAAACTGGGTTTCCAGACCTCCCGCTCGGATACTATTCATAAGTTCAAGACCAACAATGACCTGTTGCGTCTGACCAGTAAACTGGGTATCCAGGCATCCAAGAAATGGTATTATAGTTTGCAGGTGCTTGCCTATACGCAGTTTACCAAGGGTCTGAAGTCAAATGATGAGTTTGTGTATTCTGATTTCTTCTCACCCTTCGACCTGAATGTCGGTCTTGGTATGGAGTATAAGGTGAATGCCCTGGATGGTAAGTTGACGGGTACACTGAACTTCCTGCCCCTTGCCTATAACCTCCGCTATGTGGGGCGTACCACCCTGTTTGACAGGAATGGCATGGACGGTCGTCATACCAAGCATGAGTTTGGTGCCCAGTTCACGGGGGATATCCAATGGAAGATACTTGATCAGGTGACGTGGAAGAGTCGTTTGTATGGCTATACCTCCTATAAGCGTGCGTTGATAGAGTGGGAGAACCAGATTGAGTTTAAGGTCACCAAATATATCTCAGCGAACCTGTTCCTGTATCCACGTTTCGACGACTCAGGAAAGCGTGATGATGACCATGGCTATTGGCAGTTTATGGAGTATAGCTCATTGGGATTGAGTTACACGTTCTAAATAAATTTTCTATTTTTATTTTCCCCCTAAGTTAGGGGGAATAAAAAGGGGTCTGAACAGGCAAATATGTCAACTTGTTCAGACCCCTCTGTCTCCCCTAACTTAGGGGAGCAAAATTATTTCGCTTCCGTCATATCACCTTCAATATACAGGCGGGTCATCTCCACCGCCCCATTGGTGCGTACGGTAATAGACTTCTTGAAATGACCGGGGAACTTACCTGTTCCGTTGTAAGTCACTTTAATCTCCCCCTTCTCACCGGGCTGTACGGGAGTCTTGGTATACTCAGGCACCGTGCATCCGCAGGAGGCAATAGCCTGATTGATCACCAGTGGCTGCTCACCGATGTTGGTGTAGGTGAATGTACAACTGACTTTCGGCTCTTTCTCTGAGAAAGTTCCGAAATTGTGTGTTGTCTTGTCAAACTTAATCTGTGCGGGTTTCTGTGCCATCACTGCTGTCATGCCACATACCAGCATCAGGGTCATCATGATTATCTTTTTCATTTTTTTGTTTTATTAGTCAATATTCAGTGCAAAAGTAAGCCTTTTCCTCCACACTTGTATCATTTGAGGTTTGATTTTTAACAAATTTAATAATTAATTTTGGAAGTTGATGATAAAAGTAGCATTTTTAACGCTAAAAGTTTGGGGGTTAACAATTATTTGATTACCTTTGCTACCGAACAACTACTGATTAGACAATGGTGAACGAAGTGTTCTCGGACACAGAAGCGAATATAAATTCCTTTGTGAAGGCAGTAAGGTTACTCACTGTCCTCCTTGTCACATTGTTGTTCATCCCCGTGTCTGGCGAGGCACAGTCTCGTATCACACCCTGTAATCTGGCGGTCAAGACCAACTTGGCGTATGATGCCCTGGGAGCACCGTCATTAGGAATGGAGATAGAGGTGGGGAAGAGATGGTCTGTCGCTGCCACCGCTGCTTATAAGTGGGGCGGCACATGGGCTTGGAAAGACCAGGTGCATATAACGACAGCGGACATCTCGTTGAATTATTGGACAAAGAAAACGGATCGTGCCGTATGGCAGGGACTGCATGTCGGTCCTTATGTGGCGCTTTATCGCTATGACTTCCTCTTCGGCAGTAAGGGCGAGCAGGCGAAGATCAACTGGGGTGCTGGTGTCACTTGTGGCTACTCGCTGCCTGTCAGTCGTTTCTTCAGCTTCGACTTCGTCATCGGACTCGGTTATGTCGGGGGAAAGTACAAGAAGTACGAGGTCAGCGATGACAGCTACCGCCATAACGTATGGACTGCCGACAAAGTGCGCCATTATGTGGGACCTACCAAGCTGGAGGTGTCACTGGTATGGCATGTCTGTGGCGGATGCCCTAAGATGCAGAGAGGAGGCTCACGATGAGGTGGCGTCCTGCTTTGGCAGCACTATGCTGCGCTATGATGCTCTGCTCATGTGATGCAGACCTCCGTGATCTGTGTTACGACCATAGTCACGTGACGAACCTGAATGTGGCTTTCGACTGGCAGATGGCTCCTGAGATGCAACCTTCTGGAATGACAGTATTATTCTATAAGGTGGAGCAGGTGACGGGAGAACCGGAACGCTACGACTTCGCAGGACACGAGGGGGGCACGGCACGACTGATCAATGCTGACTATCGTGCGGTAGCTTACAACTATGACACGGAGGCGATACGCTATCAGGGGATGGACAATCCCTATTTGCTGGAGGCGTACACCCGTCTGTCCAGTGTGGAGGAGGGTACTCAGATGGCGTCGTTTACACGTGGTGTCAGTATGCCGAGGGCAGCAGGCACGGAGGAGGAGCCTGTCATTCTGGAACCTGACCCGCTGTGTGGGGTAGGGTGTGAGACGTTCACGCTGAAGGGTAATGACTCTCAACGACTTGTCATGCAGCCGGATATGCGTACCAAGGAGGTGTCGATCATCATCCGTAACGTGCCGAACCTGAAGTACACAGGACAGTTTGGCGGGGCACTATCAGGACTTGCGGCTTCTGTCTATATGGTGTCGGGCGAACTGGGTGACAATGTGGTGACGGAGACGTTCACGGGGCATGTCGTCGATGAGACGACCATCGAGATGCACGTCCGTATCTTCGGACACTGTCCGAGGGCGCACCAGGGAGAGTATAACCAGCATCTGCTCACCATCTATGCCATCCTTGCGGACGACAGTAAGTGGTACTACACACAGGATGTGACGAGCCAGATGCACGACTGGTCGCAAAACCCGGAGGATGCGGAGGAGATTGTCATCACCCTCGATGAACTGCCGCTCCCCAAACCGATTGTTAACGGCTCTGGTTTCCAGCCTACCATAGATGGCTGGCAGGGCATCGAGATTGACGTGGGGATGTAATGGAAAACAACTACTACACAATATATTTCAAGAAATTAAGAATGTAATAATAACAAAAACTTTAGAATGATGAAAAAGAACAATTTATTAATCCTTGCAGTCGCAGCCTTAGGCTTCGCTGCTTGTGCAAATGATGAGACTACAGCGGTTAACGAGAAACTCGCTGAGTCTAATGCGATTAGCTTCCGTACCTTTGTGGGAGGACAGATGCGTGCAGCTGACGCAACAACAAGCAATCTCTCTGCATTTAAGGCTTATGCTAAAAAGACTAGTGGAGGTGCTGTTTATTTTAACGAGGATGTATTTACTGAGTCCGGCGGAACATACACCTCTACAACCAAGCACTACTGGCCAGAAACAGACGCTTTGGATTTCTATGCTTATGCACCATCAGAGAATAATGCTCAGATATCAAACCACACTGCTCAGTCTTTAACATTCACCGTTACACCAGCAGATGCTGCAGGTTCTCAGGTAGACCTTATCGTGGCAAACACAGATAACAAAACAAAAGCAGGAACGTACCTAACTGATAAGCAGTATGGAAAGGATGGTATACCTCTTAATTTCCGTCATACAGGATCAAAGATTGTTGTCAACTTTAAGAACACACAGGCAAATCTTAAGATTGAAGTTCAGGCATTCAAGATAGTTAATGTTGATGGTAGTGCCACATTTACATTTGCTGATGCTGATCCTGATGCCAACACCGACACACAAAACTCTCGGCAGTTAGCTGATGGTTGGACTGATAATGATGACGCTTTCAACAAGACTTATACCGTTACACCTACCAAAGCAAACATTATTGCTGCAAGCACAACGGATGCCGTATATCTTCAGAATGATGGTACACCATCAGCAACTGTTAATGCTGCTGAGGAAATGATCCTTATTCCTCAGACAACGACTACGGATGATAAATATTCTGCTGCTGGTAAAAACTCTACTTTTCCTGCAGAAAAGACTTACATCGCCGTTAAGATGGTGATTAGGAATAATGATGCGGCAGGTACTGTTATTGCTGATGCAACTAATGATGGTAAGTGGGCAATCTGGCCTGTAGCCTTTACATGGGTACCTGGTAAGAAGTACACCTATATCGTTAACCTCGGAGATGGTGGCTACTGGGAGAAGAATGATGATACAGATATTAACCTTGATCCAGTTCTCGACGGTGCAGAGATTAAGTTCGTTACTGTAACTGTTGATGATTGGAGTGACTTTGATGCTGATAATACTGCAGCAGGTAATCAGCCAATCAATGTCCCCTTCTAAGATCGAAGATCAATAATATAACCTCGTTGGGATGATTCCTAACGAGGTTTTTTATTTCGCAACACAGGGTAACAAAGGAATACCTTCTATCACTTGTTCGTCTCACACGGGGACTGTCCCCATGTGAGGTGCGGCTCACAGAGGGACAGTCCAAGAACTACTCCCCTTCTCCCCTCATATGGCTCAAAGCCCGATGAATAAAGGGCGCAAGGCACGGGACCAGTTGGCTAAACATCTCCCATACTACTCCCTTTTTTCGTCATCTACTCACCTCAGCCTCTGTCTTTGCTTTAAAAAAACAAGGGGGTGCAGTTCAAGCGGAAAAGGGAGTAGTACGGGACTAGTTGGACAACTACTCCCGTCGTGAAACGCCCTGTACATCGGCATTTCAGAAGAAAAAGGGAGTAGGGGAGTAGCTTTTTTGAAATTCCCTAAAAATTTCTATGAAATCAGTTACCAATTGAAGCCTCTTTTCTTACCGAATAAAGCCTCTTTTCCCTCCGACATCTTTTTGGAGTGGCGTAGCCTTGATAAAATTTTTGAGATGGTTTGGGATGTAACATCATCGAAGAGATGATGCATGGTTTTTTAGGAGGAACAGTGCCAAGGCTTGCTTGAGCAACGGGACTTATAAAACAACATGGATGCTGCCGAAAGCAGGTACATCCCATACCATCGTTAATTTTGTAAAATTTCTCGCCGTAGGCGACTCTTAAAAAGGGAGCGTCAATGTATCTGTGGAATATCCTACGATAGCAAATTCAGTGAATTTACTCACCAAATTCAGTGAATTTACTGAGATAGGAGGCATCCTATATGCGCACACACGTGCGTACCTATTTATATAAAAATCATGAAAATGTTTGGAGAATTCACCAAAAAGCCTTATCTTTGCATGTTATGAGACAAAAAACTTTTCAAACTAGATATATTTCGTATGTCCTGTTGGCATTAACATGCCTGCTGACAGCCTGTTCCGGTGGTGGTAGCAGTAGCGAGGAACTCGATCCCCCCACACCTACTCCCACTCCAAACCCCACTCCCGAAAACCAGGAGATCAAACTCAATGCCAACGTGTGGAACATGATGGAGGGAATGCGTATCGTTAATTTCTATGACTTAGCCATGTTGAAGGATGTAGGTTTTAGGGCTTATGCTTATTTGAATGGAACGACGACACGATATATCTATCCTACCAATACCAATGTCACATGGAACAGTACCACTGAGAAATGGGAATTCACCGATGGTAAGCACTACTGGCCAGCCGAAGGGTCTTTGGACTTCTTTGCCTATTCGCCATCCAATGTGGCTAATTCTCCTTATAGTCCGGCCTTTAATTATATAGATACAGATGATGATGGAAATTGGGATTTCACTAGTCCTACAGTTACGTGTACGAGCCTACCTCTGAGTCATTATCTTCAGAAAGATTTGAAGGAGTTTATTTATGCCTGGACTAAGAACCAGAGCAAGGCTGACCCGGGTGCGACAGGAGTGACCTTGAATTTCAAGCATCCCTTTGCCCGTGTCAAGATCGTGTGGTCCGGAGGATCGGCACCAGCAGGAGTAACCATTCATTCCATTAATTTCAACAAAATCTATGTCTCAGGACGATATGTCGCTGAGAATAATGAGTGGGAGTATTACGGAAGTAACGACCATAATCTTGAGTTTCTCGATCAAGAAGGTCTTCAAGTCAACGAATATTTGCTCGTCATGCCTCAGAATTGGGGAGGTAGCATCTCCGTGAACGCCACATGGACGGACTGGGGAGAAGACGTGGAGCATCACCTGACAGCCAGCGTGCCTACTAACTGGCAGCCTGGCTATAGCTATACTTACACTCTCACCATCACCAAGACCGACCTGAAGGTTGATCTCACGAAATACACGGAACAATGGTAAAACCTAAATTCAAATATCAAAAACAGATAGACGAATTGTTGGCAAAAGGTTGTCAACTTCCGGAATTATTTGCTCCCAATAATATGGCGGCATGTCGCTTCGTGTTTTCTCAAGAAGGACACCAGAATCATATTCCCCAATATATGAGCAATCCCAAGCGGATGCTACAAGATATCAATAAGGGAACAGCAAACACGTCGTTGTTGGCGCTCTCTTGTTTTACTACTTCAGAAAAGGCAGAGACGTTTTATGCCAATCTTCGCAAGGCATTTAAGAATGTTTTTACATCGATAGGCGATTCGCTTTCAGAAGGAAAACTCACGAATGAGGAAGGGTTGAAAACAAGTACCAGTGGCAATGGTCATTTTGACTTATATGAATACGAATCTTGTGACTTAAATAAGTCGTTTGTAATAACAAAACACTTAATAGAAAAAGATGATGAGAAAGATTGAGGGTTACGATATACAGTACGATTTCAGTGGCTTCAAGAAGATTGCCGATTTGATTTTCTTCGAAGGACCGTTCTTGTCGCATTACATAAGTGACAAAGGCGACGACTACTTGTTCTATTGGGTAGATAAGGATGAGACAGACAATCGCTGGCTCGTACTTCGTGTCAGTCTGGCAAATCTCCAGAAATATATCGCCAAAGAGCTTACGTTGCTTCAACTCATCGAAAGCCCCAACGATGGATATCTCTATACTGTCGATGTTGACAATGATGTGAATTATCACAACGTCAAGCTTGTCCAGCCCTCTGCACTACCAGGAGACTATCTTCCGGAAGCAGACTCATATTATGAGTTTGAACCGATTGCCACAGAGGATGCAGGTGAACTCATGACTTATGAGTTGACCATCCCCTACAACGAGCGCAATCGTTTTGAAGAACTTCTTAACAAGATAGGATTTCCTGTCTCAGCACTTAAGAAAGTTGTAAGTAGGGCAGCAGTATTTTAACGTCACAGGGGCAATCCAAAGAACCAAATATGAATATGATACTGAATAGCATGCATAAGACAAGACTACATATAATCCGAATATTCACCCTACTCTTGACCCTCCTGCTTTTAGGCGGTGTGACCAATGAGGCGTGGAGTAAGGTGACCTACCATATCCTGTCATTGCCAATTAACACAAAGCAGTTGAATGGAACAGATCATCAAGACGGTTCTTTAGGAAATTTTCGAACCAATGTCCGAGTAGAGGTGCTGCGAGTGGTAAGCAGCGACCTGCATGTATCCCTGCCTTTCGAATATAAGAGTCCGTTGGCCACAAACTATAGGTATTACACCTCTAATGCTATTGTACGTACAGGACCTTCACAGTTGTATGGTTATAACAACACCACCTACTATTTTTACAATATCAAAGATAACACAGGTACTAATACTCCGAACAATGCAAACTATGGTGATGGTGTGGATGGAGATGAGAACACCCCAAGCAGCGCAGCTGTTGCCGCAGGACTGCGATATAGTCCTGGTGCAGCCTGTTCCGACAACATCGACATCTACGTCACTTACGATGTGGAAGCATCTCCAGATATCGACCTATCGACTACGCTGGATACATCAACAGGTCTTTTAAGTGGAGGTAAGGAATACAACATCCACTTGAAAGACCGAATGGTGGTGCTGAACCAGAACCGTCAGAATCGTCCTGGTGCCGTGCTTGACGAATACTATACACCAGAACAATTAGCCAGTAATGATTTCTCCTGGATAGTCAAGGAAGGATTGAACAATACTGCCGGCTGGCGTTTCTTTGGATTCAAGTTTGGCGGCAATGACCCTTATAACGTTACCATTTACACTTCATACGACAAAAGTACTACATTTAGAGGAACAAGTCAGACCAATTTCTCTACCAACGATGTGAAGGACAGGGAAAAATACATCCAGAAGGATGTGTTTAAGGAGTACAGAGGTTCATCTTTCTTCCGTCTGATGTCTGCCGAGATGAACGACAAAAACATGTGGCTGTCGAACGAGGCAGATATTCAGTGGCAGGATGGAGGCAGCCGGGATAATGCTCAAAGAAAAGTCGTACCGGGTTACTTTAAGGGACCTAACGACAACAAGTCAACACTCTATGAGATGTCGCCTATCTTCAACTCCTTCGCCATTCTGAACCATAAGAGTGGAGAAGGCTATGCTTTTGCTGGTTCGAAGATGAACACCGGAACCAACAACTGGCAGCCGCGAGCTAACGGCAACATACAATTCATGGATTACGGAGCCAATGGAAACAATATCACGATTGTATATAAGGCAGAGGCTAATGTTATGAAGGTGGATGTCTATGAGGTGAAGAAATACATATTCCGAGTAGTGACTCCCTTTGGCAGCAATGTGGATGCCGAAGTAGAGTGGAGTGACTATAGCAAGACGGAAGCCATCACCACCAGCATGATACCCGATGAGCTGAAACGCAAATATGTCAATTTTACGGGAAATTTCTATGCCGACGCAGCACATAACACGGCAGTCACCACCTTCGAAAATGCGCAAGCTTCTTGTTCTACCGACGGTTCTGGCAGGCCTATTATCTACGTAGAATACGAAGTGTTGGGTACCCCTTTTACTGCCATTACGGCAGAAAATAAGACCACTGGTTACGCATCGGCTACGTGGTACGAGCTGACGGATGCTGATAATAATGATGGTGGGAAGAAGATAAAGTTGAACTCTACTGTCTTTATGAATAATGGCGCATCGGGAATCTACGAAAAGGAAAGTGAATTTGCCTTTATTGGCGATCCATACGAACTTCGTATCATCAACCGTGCGCTAACAGCAACCAATTCTAGAAATTTTTATGTGGGTAGTTCATCGCAAACAACTGGTACTGACTTGACTTATTTCGATTCCAATACTGGAACTGAGACTGACGGCTTTAAGTGGGAGATACCTTACGACGAAACATTAGGTTCTTTCACGTTGAGAGAGTTTGGAAGCTCTAATGCCTATTGGCAATGGAATACCAGCGAAGGGAACAAAATCCAGTATAGCACATCTGCTTCTACCCGCATTAAGGTAATGGAGATAGGTAAGTTGAACTATACCTTTAAAGTGGTCGATTTGGCTGGAAACATTGCTATACAGGCATCTGCAGAGTATACTCCCTTCACAACACTGACTGGTGAAATGGTGGGATATTCTATCATTCCTTCTACTATCAGAAGCCCATATATCGCAGATGAAACCATTACGTTCTTTAGTACTTATATTGGCGGTGGACGTGGCAAGTTAGAGGGGGGACTAACTGAATTGCCTGGTATTAATAATAGCGTCATATACGTGGCTTATACAACCACTCGTCTGAAATCCAAAAGTATTAATCTTAGTAGCGGTCAACAGTTCAATGTGAAGTTGAACAATGAATATCTCTATTGGGACGAAACTGCCAATAAAGTGATGGGCAACGCCTCTCCATCCGATGCAAATCTGGAAAGTAAAGCTTTCCTGTGGCATTTGAGAAACCGTGACCCCTATGCTATGATGATAGAAAATATGCGAGTGACGGAGATTGCCGGATACGAAAGTCAAACGGAATCTATTCCTGTTTATGATACAGATGGCTTGGGAGGCAGTACGTCTTCAAATCTACCAAAAGGTAAATTCGTGAGTGCTTCTTGGGCAGACGACGCTACATTATCTTTTGTCGATCGATCCTCGGCATCTCGTTTTATTGCTATGTTAAGTAACGCCCCTGGTGTCTATGAAGTGATGGCCGCTACTGGCAACGACACTTATTTCCATATTGGCCCTGCTACCGAAGATAGTGAGGTGAAAATCTATAGCACTTCGACATATGCTCATGGTGCTGATCAGTTGCGCTTCGTATTGGAAGGTACGACAGTAATTTACTATCACTTAATTGACAAAAGTGGCAAAGAGATTTTCAGAAACGAAATCAGTTCGAAAAACGCCCGTTTGGCACTTCCTGCTGATTATGTAAGTCCATTGGTGGCAAGCTATCATTATTATGCTGCATCTGATGTTGACCAAGCAAACGGAACTGATGGCATAGCAAATACCGCAGACGACATCTTTACACTTCATCCCGCTCCAACGGATTTATCAGAAGCTGGAGATAATAATCACATATATGTTTTCTATGATGTCAGCGATTTCGGCTTTGGCACCAGTCACCCATACGTGCTGAAGTTTCTCCAGCCATATGCAGCAGGCTATCTTTTGGAGGATGGTGTCGATAAATTGACAGACAGCCCAATCCAAGCGGTTTACCCTTACTGCAATGGTGACGGTAACCTGAATATCTATGGTCAGCCGATGAACGAAGAGCAGATGAACGGTGGCTCCAGCACCCGTCCACGTTGGATATGGTACTTCGAAAATGCTAATAGAGATCCCTATCATGTGAAGATACACTCCAAGAGTACAATCTCATTCGGTGGTGGTACACACACTACCTATTTTCAGACCCAGGCTGTGCATTTCAAACAGGACGCAAATGCCAATCTGCAGCATGTCGTCACAGGTGCCAACTTCCCCGGTATCTCGCAGGTGGCTGCCACAGAGTATATGGTTCTTGGTACGACGGGTAGATATAAACTGGTGACAACAGATAAGATAGCTGCCGACTTGAACGGAGATGGAGATACCGTTGATGAAGGCGAAAACGAGCGCCGCACCGTCAACTCCTTTGAGCAGTATTGGAAAACCTATAACATGATCAAGCAGCATGTGCTGGGCATTGACTGTGTAAACGATCCAACTTATAAAGATGTATTCAGCACAGTAAGATCGACGTTTGTCATGCCTGATGAACTGAGATCGACATTAGCGACAAAATTAGAGACATTAATCGGTGGCAGCAACTGGCATAGTTATAACGCTATTGCCAATGCCCTGCGATGGAACGGCTTCAACAATGCTGGTAAAGCTAATACGAAAACTGTGGAGGAACTGGAACACTGGTTCCAGACCTTCGATATGGGCGACGGCACCTTTGATATTGAGAGTGCCGACATCCCTGCCGTGTTGGTGCTGCTCGACCGCCACGGATGGGAGATTATGCGTAAGCCATTGCCTACAGGCAGTAATGATCCCCAAAGGGAAGAAAAGTTAGCTGCGCTGAGAGCCTTCGACAGTCCGATGGTAAAGGAATACAAGTTCTACAACAACGCCACGAAGGCTTCTAACTGCCACAAATATATAATCAGGTTGGATAATAATAAGTTAGAAAGAGACACTATTTCATTGAACGGCAAGCATTACACCTCCTCCTCGCTTGCTGACCTGCCTCCACTTACTGCTAAAGGAGTCATGAGTAGCGGTGCCATCAACGATCAGTTTGTCACCTATACCGTGAAGGAGGAGTATGAGAAGAGCTATACTTACAATTATGACGAAAGTACCAAAGAAGAGACTTTCACCGCATCAAAATTCTTAGTACTGCAAAATAGCAAATACGCCCACGCAAACGGTGCGACAATTGACGGAGAGAATGTTCCTGCCGGTGGATTGTCGCAGATGATTATCGATGTCAATGGTGAGGTCGGTAATACAAACCTTTGGTATGTTCAGCCCAATTTGGACATAGACAATGAGATGGGCATCCCCTGGGCATCGACAACAGGAAATAGCAATGAACCATACACTGTAGATGAAACGAAGGCAAAATATAAGGACAAGACCGGCTTCGACCCCTACAATATACAGCTTAAGAATGTCCAAACCGGTAAGTTCTTCACCACATATATGACGGATTCAGAACTGAGTGGAGGTGCCTATAATGGAATCTATAGCGGCACAGGAGGTTCGGAGAATGTGGGCTTAGCAGATAAAAACTACGGTTTTGTTGCAAGTAGTGAAAGTTATGATCATAGTCATTTGAAGATTACTAACCAGACATTCATGGCTGTGCAGGACGAGAACGGCAACATGCAGCTCATGCCACGCTTCGACCATACGAAACGTATCAACGCCTTCACCACGTTGGAAGCACCGCTGACGGCTCCCGAGGGCGACCATAGCGGAGCGCAGACCACACAAATAGTTCTGCCGTTAGTGTTTGACTATCATATCATCGACAACGACGGCAACACAGCTTTGCGCTATAAGGCTGGCGGTGAGTTTTACCCTGAGATACCAGGTCATTTCAAGAGTCCGTTGGCTGAGGAGTTCAAGTTCTATTATGGACATGCGGCAGGTGATGCTGTCGCAAGTACGGAAGCGGCATGGGAGAATGCAGAATTCATCAAGCAAAAGACCGCTACCGATGAAACCGACATGAACACCAAGATAACTGCACTGACTGCTGCCGGTGTTCCGGGCGATTACTACTTCAAGATAGGAAGTACTACACCATATACTTATAAAATGGTCACTATAGGCAAGGAAATCACAGGTTCTTTTGCAGCGGCAGGCATACAGGAGAGTGCGGAAATCAAAGTGCGCTACACCTATGATGAGGACTATGACCACGACCATGATAACATTCTGCAAGGACGTTGGATGACCATTAAACTGGGAGGAAATGACGTGCAGGCTGATGGTACAGTTACTGCTGGAACAGGTGCTGGCGTGAGCCTATATACAGGATCAAAAGTTACTGCCAATCACGAATGGCAGTGGAAGTTCCTGGCCAGTCCGAGTGTGTCTTCTTCATCGTATTATGAGGCTCCCGACCCGTATGCTGTGAAGATTTACAACCGCAGCGCCAATAAAGATACTAATCCTACGGCTAGTCCCAACAAGATGGGAACAGCCATCAAGATTAGTGACAAAGACCGCTTTGTTATTTTGGCTCATCCAGATGGCGATTATGCATTGGCAGCAGCAGGTAACGAGTTGACTTACTCGTTCCTGAACGGCACAAGCATGACGACGCCAAGTACGACAGCGGCATCTGTCGTAACGGATGCTTCATTCAGTACATCTTCCACATACGATATTGCTGATGGCGAGCAGCTGCAATTCATCAACGACGTTACAATCAACTACACCTATAAAGTTATTACCAATGATGGTATTATTGCCGCTTCACAGACTCAAGACGAAAGCACGGCGCAAAGCCGAAACTTCGAGCCTTACCTGCCAGAAGACATTCAGACCCCGCTGCTCAGTCAAGATGACTATCTGTACTATGGCTCGGCATCTGTATCGGATAACATCTATACTGTAATAGAAGCAACGCAGCTCAATACCCTCTATGGTCTGTACGATGATGTGGTGTATGTGCGCTATAATCCTTACAACGAGCTCAATTCGCCCTACAAGGTGCCGAATGTGAAGGGCTCTGATGGCGGACATGTAGCACGTGGCAGTGGCTCTAACGATACTTCGCTCGGTCTCAATGCCAACTTGCTGTATAATATCATTTGGTACAACGACGAGATGATGAAGAACAATGATGGTGGTACGGAAGTGCAGAGCGAGACTGGTCAAGCACTCCAGTCCACTGCAAAATTTGAATGGCAGCTGGAAGGTAATGACCCATACGCCATTAAGATTAAGAGCATCGGTGCAACGAGTGGAGAGACCAAAAAGTATATTGCAGAGGCAACATCGACAACAACCGGATTGAGCCCCACTCCTACCGCCTTTATGATCCTCAATCGCGACGGTTATGACTATGGTGTGCTGGTAAAGACAGGCACTCCAGTTGTTGGACGTGATGCTTCTATGCTCAGTGGGCACGGCGATGTGCTGACCACCAGCGACCCCACCCATTTTATCATCTTTGCTTTGGCCACATATAAGGCCATCTACCGCTTGATGATAGGAAATACTGGCTCTAAAATCACGATTCCATATAGAGGACCTGAGACTGGTGATGTTCTGAATAATGATTATGAGATTGTTGACGGTACGACCCAACGCGACCTGAGCAGTGGTACACCTGCAGGCTCAACCTATCAGTTGGGAACCAACGTTTATAGTTTCCTTGACGGAGCAACAGCAGTTGGTGACCTACTTAATTGTGTCGATGCCGGTTGCATCAGCCTCGGTGCTAAATTGGAAGTGCCCGAACAGTTGTATCGTCCAAACGTGAATTATAAATACTTCATTGGAGGTGTCTATAATTCTGATGGTACTTCTGCCGATGACGATATGAACGATAGGTATAAGGGAACAGAGCGAACGACCATGGGCGATGATGCCGGACTCCTTGGGAAGACGGTGCTCGTTAATATCGTCTATTCCTTTAATGGTGATTTGGGAACCAATGCCGGTTCAGGCTTCGTGACCAGTGTGGATGACAACCTATGGTACACCTTCGAAGCCAAAGCAGCCACACCAAAGCTGGCACAATTTACGGGTAGCCTCCAAACCGTGAGTGGCTATGCTACTCACTATACCAACGATTACCTATGGACTCCGTTGGGCGACCCCTACGGATTCAAGATGTATAACCGTTACATGTACAAGAATGTAGGTGACCATGACAATGTGATGACAACCAGTGGATTCAGTGAAGGCACTGATATTGAAATGAGTCCAAGCAATGAACCCAATTCGGTCTATGAACTGTTGGCTGATGAATCGACAACTCCTGGTTATTTCCTTGTTCACCCTGTGGTCAACAAAGAAGGAACACAATATTACATGCGTGATAACGGCGGAACCATGGAACTGAGCGAGACTGCTACTGAATGGACCTACGGTCTGAGCGCGGATGTGATGAGACCCTATTATGAAGGAGCAGGCAATGTGGGTGGCCTTAATAAAGCAGGCAAGGCGGCCTATGAGGCAGCAGATGCAGAAAGTGATCCGTTTACAAGGCTTGTAAGATTGCAAGATGTGGTGTATAATCACGATAAGGGAGATGGTGTTGAAGGCAACTATATTGTGCATTACAAACCCGGCTACTATCGTCTGCATAACCAGCCAGGATCAGAGGGACTTAGCACGCCACGCTACGCCAGTGGCTATCTGCATTTGACGGAGACAGATCGCGATAATGATGCTAGTAGTGATGCTGACGGTGACGGAAATAATATTGATGCTATCCCCATGCACTTCTACAGTCGCAAGGGCGTCAGCACGACCTTTGAAGGCGATGGCGGTCTTGGCACTGGCTTTACCGAAACAAATGCCACACGAGGTCCGATCCCTGTTCCCACAACAGAGTACGACCCCTCCAGCATCTTCTACTTCTCAGGAGAAGCCGGAGCCAGCCCGTCATCCACTATGCAGACTCAGGGATTGTATGTCAACGGAAATAAGATGCAAGAAAGTTCTTCTGGAGCAACATCATTTAATATTATTGATATCGGTGGTGGCGTTGTGGCGCTGTACAATGGAGATAATTATCTCAGCTACAAACAAACTGACAATATCTACGATTTGAAGTACGGTGATTACGCTGACGAGAGTGCCAGATGGTGTATGGAGCCTGCAGACAATCAAGGTCTGATGGTGACAACAAATAGTGGAGGTGACGGTTATTACTATACCACCTTCTACGCTCCATTTGATGTGGCTATTAGCGATGACGATGCAGCGGCTTATATTTGTACGGAATGGAATACACAGGTAATCCATCCGAAGAAGGTCTCAGCCAGCAGCCCATATGCTGAAGGTAAGTTCGTGCCAGCCGAAACCCCAGTTATCATACGTACAGAAGACATTGCGGGCAAAATCAAACTGAGTTTGCCGTCTAGTGAACCAACAACATCCTCACTCAGCTGTGTCTTTAAGGGTGAGTGTTTAGAGCAGTTGCTTTCGACGGCAATAGATGAAGACGATATGGTTTATTCGTTTGGTTTGCCCATCTCTGGCTACGGTATGTACACAGGTGCTGACGACCCAGGAACTAAGCTTAACGGTGATATCACCAACTATGTTGAAAGAGACCAGGCCGATACTGGTGTTGGCTTCTATATTAATGCCAACCCCAACAAGGAGTTGAGTGAAGAGACAGGTCAATGGATTCCTAATAACCGCTACGTACTGCATAATAAGATCTACTACCGCGCAGATCCGGCTCCTTCTCGTGAGAGCTCAATGCGTGGCATTGAGTTCGTGCCTGTCATCTTCGACTTTGAGGAGGGTGGGGAACAGCCTGGTGAGGAGGAGCAGAATCCTTCTGAGGGTGTCTCCTTCCAGGGGGATGGATGTATCTACGACCTGATGGGTCGTAAGGTCGCTACTCGTCAACAGGTGGAGGACGGCTCTTGGCGATTGCTGCGCCCAGGTATTTACATCTTGAATGGCAAGAAGTTCAGGCATTAACTGCACCTCACAGGGGGCATCCCCCTGTGAGGCAGAAGAAAACCAAAGGAAAGATAGAGGATTTTTAAATATTTTTACTTAATAAAATCAAACGAGGTGTCGCTCGATGGCAATACGCACCAGTGAGGCGGTATTGCTGCATCCTAATTTCTGGCGTAATGACTTGGTGTAACTGTGTACGGTCTCAAACCCGAGGAAGAGTCTTTTGGCGATTTCCTTCATGGTATATCCCTTGACGATGAGTTGCAGAATCTCCCGCTCGCGGGTGGTCAGTTCTGGTAAAGCCTCCTTGGTGTTCGACAGGATAGCCTGTGCCTCCTTGCAGATATACTGTTCTCCGTCAGCCACGATACAGATGCCATTGATGAGCTCATCGGTATCGGTGTTCTTCAGGATATAACCCTCGGCACCGTTATGGAGGGCACGCTGGATGACAGACGACTCTGCATAGGCGGTCAGGATGAGGATCCGCATGTCGGGACACGACTCCCGGAACTGCCTGATAGCGTCAATGCCGTCACCGTCGGGCATGGCGACATCCAGCAACAGCATCTGTGGCTGTATGCTCCTGATTTTCTCCTTGGTCTCTGTGATGTCGTGGGCAATAGCCACGACTTTTGCCACCCGGCTCTCATGAAGCAGTTTGGCAATTCCCTCAGCCACCAGGTGGTGATCGTCCGCAATGATGACACTAAGCATCTTGTACTCGTTACCTCTTTGTGGTTTATTGGCTGCAAAGGTACGCATATTGTCTGACATAGTCAATCCCCCAAATGTGGGTTTTTATGGTTGTCGATGGTGATATTGATCTCTGTTCCTCCGCTGTTGGGTGTGTAGATGTCCATCATTCCACCCATGAGTTCCACCCTTTCCTTGATATTCTTCAGTCCAGCGCCTTTAGGATCTCCTTGGGTCAGCCCTTTGCCATCGTCACTGACATTGACGGTCGTCAGGTTCTCGTCTGCCATCAGTTGTACCTTGATATGCTCGGCATGGGCACTCTTTACGGCATTATTTACCAGCTCATAGACGATACAGTAGAGATGCTCCTCGTATTGCTTGTTCAGAAACTGTTCGTCTCCTATGAAAGAGAAAGACACCTTCCTCATCGTCTGACAGTAGTCACGGAGTGCCGTGCGGAGTCCATCACGATGGAGAGCCTCTGGTAATAAGTGATGAGCGACATTTCTCATCTCACGGATAGCGTCGTCTGTCAGGAGTACAGCATCTTTCTTGCCGTTATCCTCAGCTATCTTCAGACGCAAAGCGGTGAGTATACCACCCAGGCGGTCATGCAGGTCACGGGCTATGCGGACCCGCTCTGTGGTCTCTCCCTCCAGTTTTGCCTCCAATAAAGCGTGACGTTTGCGCAACCGGATGCTTCGCCAGTAGAGGAAGAAGAGGAGAGCAAGGAGTAATAACAGGATAGCTACGAGGATGCCCCCATAGAGATAATACTGTTTCTCTTTTGTCAGTTGGGTGATGGCATCCTGCTTCTTCTCTGTCTCATAGAGAACTTCCATTTGTGAGAGTCCCGACTGATAGTGGTCAGTGGCATAGCGATTCATGATGCCATACACCTTGTTAATATATTCCGTAGCCTTCTGCTTGTCGCCTAATTCCATATAAATCTCTGCCAGATGCATGAGGCACTCCTTGTCGGAGAAGGTGGCAAGAGAGTCGTCATGAACACTTCTCAGTCCGTAGTCAAGTGCCTTATGCCATTGCTTTTCTGCCATGGCAACTTCACAGGCGGTAGCATAGATAGCGGATTTCGTCTCAAACATCATCTCGTCATTGAGGAGAGTGAGGGCTTCTGAGATGTAAGTCTTAGCCTTTGAGATGTCCTGATGTCCTTCCATCAGGCTCATACTACTCATGGCGGCAAGGATTTCCGCATAGCCTGCTTGTTCCTCCTGTTGGTGAGAATGAAAGTAAGCGTATGCTTTCTCGATAGTCTGTCGTGTCTGCTCATAGTTGTTTTCATGGATGTAAATCATCACCAGTCCCTTTCTGGCGAGGGCGGGCATCAGGGAGTCTTTCGATTCCTCTCCTTTCTCAATGGCTTTCAGATAGTTGCGCTTTGCTTCCTGTGTGTTACCCATGGTGACATAGAGTTCCCCTATGTTATGGTAGAGGATGGTCTGACTCTGTAGCCATCGGTGTTTCTCGAAGATAGGTAGTGCTTTCTGGTAGTAGGCGATGGCGAGTTGCAATTGGTCTTGCATGTTATAGACATTGCCAATGGCACCATAGAGTTGTGAGCGCATATCGTCCACCTCACTCTCGGTGTATCGCTTGTCGTTCTTCATAGAGTCGGTGACGGCAAGTCCCCACTGGAAGTAATATATCGCTTTCTCAAACTCGTCCTGTCCGTAGTATTGCAACCCCAGGTGGTAGAGGGCATTCTGTCTTGCAGCCAAGGCATTCAGTTGATAGCTCAGTTCGAGTGTCTTTCTTGCATAGCGATCGTGCTTTTGCGCATCTTTCCCCAGATAGCCGCGGATGAGTTCCATATAGCAGCGTATCAATGCCTCCCCCTTGGGAGGGTTCTTGCTATGGATCAGTGCCTCCACCGAGTCCTCTTTCGTTTTTCGGTGGTCTATGTAGGCATGCGTCCAAGACGTTGCCATCACACCAAGCAATAGGATGATCATTTTCTTCATGATACAAAGATACATATTTGTTGGATAACAGCCAAATAAAACAGCAAAAATACCCCCATTTGGGGAATTGTGCAAGTAACAACTATTGTATAACTTTGCCAACAAAATGTAACTGTAACTTAAAACATTAAAAGTTGAAGGTATGAAAAGACTGATTTTATTGCTGGTTGTGGCTTTTGCCATAGTCGTGAATACAGATGCACAAGGGTGGCTGAACCGTCTGAAGGACAAAGCGAAGAGTAAGATTGAGAACAAAATTGACGATGCCGTGGACAAGACGATGGACAAGGGTATCGACAAAGCGGAGGACGAGGCTTCTGATGCTGTGAAGGGTAAAAAGGGAAAGAATAAGAAGTCGAAGAACGAAGATACTGACGGTGTCGAGGAGGCTGATCCCGTTACAGCTACATCATCCGACTTCAAGCGCGGCTCTGTCATCATGTTCCAAGATGATGTAACAGCAGAGCAGGTAGGCGAGTTCCCCTCTAAGTGGGATATGTTCTCAGGTACGACAGAGGTTAAGACTATCGCTGGTATAAAAGCTATCAATCCTACTGACAATGCCCAAATACAGCCGCTCATCAAGGAACAGGGTGCTTATCTGCCGGAGGAGTTCACCATCGAGTATGACTTCTACTACTGGCCCACCGATAAGGTTCCAGGCAATGACGACTATATTGGTCTGAACGACATGAAGCTGATTCTTGCCGTTACTAAGGACCGTTCTGAATTTCCTCAAACAGGAGGTGACGGGGGTGATCTGACGGCATTTGTCCTCACTCATGGCGTTTGTTCTTCTTCAGAGCATACTTATTACTTTAATGGAGACAAGAAGGGCGATTTTGACTACTCGTTCAAGAAGGGCTGGAACCATGTGGCATTGTCGTTTAACAAACGAGCCCTGAAGGTCTACTTCAACGACAAGCGTGTGGTGAACCTGCCGCGTGTCAACCAACCTACATGGCTGTGCTTCCAAGTTCCCTTTGATTATATTAACCTCACCTTCATCCGCAATGTGGTGATTGCCAAGGGTGCCGTTGCGCTCTACGACCGTGATGCACAGGATGTTTCTGCCGTTGAGAAAGCCATCCAGGAGACAGGTAAGTTCGTGACTAACAATATTCTCTTCGATACTGGCAAGGCTACGCTGAAGCAGGAGTCGATGATTGAGATCATGAAGGTTGCCGACTATATGAAGAAGAACCCAAATGTTCGCTTTGAAGTTCAAGGTCATACTGACAACCAAGGCTCAGATAAGATCAACGACCCGCTGTCACAACAGCGTGCCGAGGCTATCGTGAAAGCTCTCGAAGGCTTAGGCGTGGACGGTTTTAATCTCCGTGCGGTAGGTAAAGGCTCCCACGAGCCTGTCGCTGATAACAAGACGGAGGCAGGTCGTGCCAAGAACCGAAGGGTAGTGTTTGTCAAGAAGTAATTAGATATACGAATGAAAAAGGTTTTATGGATGATTGTGGCACTGCTGATGCTCAGCACGGCAGATGCGAATGCTCAGGGCTTCCTGAAGAAACTGAAACAGAAAGCACAGTCGGCTGTCGGTATTTCCAGCCGGGAGGAGCGTGAGGATCATAACAAGGTTGAAAACACAGAGAGTGCCCCATCGGATATTGTTGTCGCACAGGGCAGCGATATTATTCCCAAGCGTAAGACATCAACCGTTACGTGGGATGGTGTTCTCACACCCAGCACAGCCTCTACGGCTGAGGCGCTGATGAAAGAACTCCCGCCATTGCCCTCCGCAGAGAAGATGGCAAAAAGCACGATGGAGGAACGTGATGCCTACGCCCAGAAGATTGCTGCAGTCGTGGTACGTGCCGATCAGTTACAGCGTGAACAGTCTGGTTGCTCTGATGCAGAGATGGAGGCACTGCGCCGGAAATGGGAAGGTAAGATTCAGAATCAGTTTGGTCTGACCAAGGCTGAGTTGGCGATCCTCAATGATGAGAATGCCCCGGAGTCGAAGAAGAAACCCATTCAGGATAAGGTGATGGCAAAGGTCTTGGGAGGCGATGTCAATACGATGGATCTGGAGAAGTTCGAGAAGATGAGTGAGAAAGAGCAGGAGGCTTACATCAAGGCGCATCCCGAGTTCATCCAGCAGATGCAGCAGATGGCGATGAATGCCAGTAACTTCACCAAGCAGACGCAGGACATGACAAAGGCTTTCAGCGGCTATGAGTCTCAGGTGGGCAGACTGACCAACAACTATCAGCGTCAGATGAAAGAGGAAGCCCGGCATGACTATAGTGCCATCGCCAAGAGACATGAGGGTAAGTTAAAGAAGATCTACGGTCAGATATGTAATGAGGAGGATCCCCAGAAAATTGATGCCCTCTATGCTGATGCCGACCAACTACTCTATAACTATCGTCTGGAAGCAGCCAAAGAGTATCGGGCATCGCTGCAGCGACAGATTGCGAATGTGAAACAATATGCGGAAGAGTTCAATAGACTGTCGCAGCGGCTTGTTGATTTGGGAGAACTGCCTCAGTGTGCCGTTGGCAGGACAGACCTGAATGCTGTTATTATGACAGGTTGTCTGCTCGATGATGCCTACAAGGAGTTGCCAGATATTATACCAGTAGTAGGTGGCTGTCCGGAGACCATTTATGAACTGCCCAGCGGCTGGCGCTTTGCGACTTGGGAGTGCCGTAGTTTCCAGAACATCAGTAAAGTCTCTTGCGAGTGGCCGCTTTTGGCGATGCGTGAGAAAGGTGATGAAATGGAATACGGTGTTTTGGAATGTGACAAGTTCCGTATTATCAGTGAGTCGGAACTTGAGAGCCTCAATAAAAAGGTGGATCAGCGCCTGAAGCAGAATCCAAACAAACCGCCCTATGGTGTCTATAAAAGCCGTAGCGGTAAGCGACAGGTGGAATACAGTCAGACGGGTGAGATCATTATTAATAACATGACCACTTGTACCCCCATTGCGTTTGAGGCTAAGAGTGACCGCTTGGAGTGGGTGATGATTGATGACAACAAGATTGTGAAGTGTACTTACAAACTCTAAATGGTGACAAGGAAACAATTAATATTGCTGTGGCTGCTGCTTGTGATAAGTAGTGCCACAGCTTTTTCAACTAATTATCCCAAGGTGTTCGGAAATGACTGGACTGCTGCTGTCAGTTATGTGAACGAAAGGCATGATGAGTGGAGGAAAGAGTTTAGCCTGTTTGGTGTGGATGAACGAATTGCCGTGGCAGTCATCTTTCCGGAGCTGATACGTTATTGTATGTGGAAGGATGAGATAGAGCGTGCAGCCGTCAATGGACTATATATTAGTAAGGGTAGGGCAGGTGCCAACTTCTCGATAGGGCGTTTTCAGATGAAACCCTCTTTTGCGGAGGACGTTGAGGAGGCGTGGAATCGCTCTTCGTTGGCGCGGGAATATGGCTTCTCGTTTAATCTCCAGCAGAATAGTGACGCCCGTCGCTCACGTATTCGCAGACTTGGCACGGAACAGGGACAGTGTCGTTATCTTGCCATCTTTATACGATTGCTGCAACTGCGTCATCCGCAACTTCTTCGGATGTCTCAGGAAGAACAGGTCCGCTTCCTTTCCACCGCATATAATTACTCATTTACTGCATCATGGGACGACATCATCCGTATGCAGTCTCAATGTCATTTCCACACGGATGTCCTCAAAACCCGCAACACCCGCTTCTATTGCTATTCCGCCATTGCTGTCGATTACTGGAGGAAAGAGTGAGGGAATATTTCCATCTTCTTAGGACTAGGATGAATCTCGTAGGGTATACCTTTACTTCTTGGCATAGTTGTGTTAGTTATATTGGTTTTATGCCTGCAAAGATACGAAAAAATTTGGATATATCATATTTTCGCAGTAATTTTGCACGCAAATTTAAAACACATATTATAATATGTATAGGACTAATACATGTGGTGAGCTGAGACTCACCGATACCGGCAAGGTGGAGACACTTGCCGGATGGGTACAGAAGACCCGTAAGATGGGTGGTATGACATTTGTTGACTTGCGTGACCGCTATGGTATCACACAGTTGGTGTTCGACGAGTCGAAGGATGCTGCCCTTTGTGAACAGGCTAACCGTCTGGGGCGTGAGTGGTGTATTCAGGTAAAGGGTACCGTCAATGAGCGTCAGAGTAAGAACAAGAATATCCCTACGGGAGATATCGAGATCATCGCACAGGAGCTGAATGTGCTGAGCGAGAGTCTGACACCTCCCTTCACCATTGAGGACAATACCGATGGTGGTGACGATATCCGTATGAAGTATCGTTACCTGGACTTGCGCCGTAGCTGCGTCCGTAAGAACCTGGAGCTGCGCCACCGGATGACCATCCTTATCCGCAACTTCTTGGATAACCTGAACTTCATCGAGGTGGAGACACCTATCCTGATAGGTAGCACTCCAGAGGGTGCCCGCGACTTCGTAGTGCCCAGTCGTATGAACCCGGGACAGTTCTATGCACTGCCGCAGAGTCCGCAGACCCTGAAGCAGTTGCTGATGGTCAGTGGTTTCGACCGCTATTTCCAGATTGCCAAGTGTTTCCGTGATGAGGACCTGCGTGCTGACCGTCAGCCGGAGTTCACACAGATAGACTGTGAGATGTCCTTTGCTGATCAGGAGGATGTACTGGAGATTTTCGAGGATCTTGCCCGTCATCTCTTCAAAGAGGTACGTGGGATAGAGTTGCCTAAGCTGCAGCGTATGACATGGCATGAGGCAATGCGTCGCTTCGGTTCTGACAAACCCGACCTGCGCTTTGGTATGGAGTTCGTGGAACTGATGGATGTGCTGAAAGGAACAGGAGAATTCCCCGTCTTCAATGAGGCAGAATATATCGGTGGTATCGTCGTACCCGGTTGTGCTGACTATACCCGCAAGCAGCTCGACCAGTTGACAGACTTCGTGAAGCGTCCACAGGTAGGTGCCAAAGGACTTGTATATGTGAAGTTCAACAGTGATGGAACGGTGAAGACCTCTATCGATAAGTTCTATACCCCGGAGGTATGGGCACGGCTGAAGGAGAAAACAGGTGCCAAGGATGGTGACCTCGTTCTCATCCTCAGTGGTGACAAGGCTAATAAGACCCGCACGCAGCTCTGTACTTTGCGTCTGGAGATGGGTGACCGTCTCGGACTGCGTGACAAGGATCAGTTCGTATGTCTGTGGATTGTCGACTTCCCCTTGTTCGAGTGGAGTGATGAGGAGCAGCGCCTGATGGCAACTCACCATCCGTTTACTCTGCCTAACCCTGATGACATCCCCTTGCTTGACACAGCTCCCGAGAAGGTACGTGCCGTCGCTTATGACTTCGTATGCAATGGTGTCGAGGTCGGTGGCGGTTCCCTGCGTATCCATGACGGTAAGTTGCAGGAGAAGATGTTCCAGATCCTTGGTTTCACTCCCGAGCGTGCCATGGCACAGTTTGGCTTCCTCATCAACGCCTTCAAGTACGGAGCACCCCCTCATGCTGGTCTCGCCTTCGGTCTTGACCGTTTCGTGAGCCTGATGGCAGGACTTGACAGTATCCGTGACTGCATCGCCTTCCCGAAGAACAATTCTGGACGTGACGTGATGCTTGACGCACCCGGTGAGCTGGATGCTAAACAGTTGGAAGAGTTGCAGTTAAGGGTTGACTTACATCAAGAATAAGCAAAAAAACGGAAAAAATGCGCTGTGTACGATAACAACGCATTGGAAAAGTTCTTACTTTTGCAGTCAGAAAACAGGATTGTTATAAAAAAGAACATTTCAATAGCGTATTAATTTAAAAGATTATGGCAGAAAAGAAAACAACAAAGAAGGCCGCTGCTGTAAAGGCAGAAGAGCCAAAGAAGGCAACCGTAAAGAAGGCCGCTGCTAAGGCAGTTGTAGCTGTAAATGCAGAGAATGCAGGTTTTAAGGCTGGTGATGTTTATCAGGCACTCGCCGCAGCTGGTAAGGCTTTGACCGTTAAAGAGATTGCTAAAGCAGCTAAAATCAGCGAGGAGGAGACTCTGCTGGGTCTCGGATGGCTCTTTAAAGAGGGTAAGCTCGCTGCTGCTGACGAGAAGATCACACTTGCTTAATCAAATCAAATGAAGCATAAAAGGGCTGGTAAGCTTTCATGGCATACCAGCCTTTTTTAGTTCATAGTTATGAGTTCATAGTTCATAGTTAGGAGTGACTTACGACGATTACTTCAATTCTTCAATCTTTCAATTCTTCAATGTACGATAAGCAGATATTACAGGTGCTCACCGAGGCAGGAGAGGGTGGTGTAAGCGTGCAGGCTATTGCCAAACATGTTTACAATATGAACTGTACTTTTTTCTCCCAGCCCGATTATGAGGAAATACGTACGTATGTTCAGCAGTATCTGTTGCGTAATAGCAAGTCTACCCAGTCCCTTATAGAGTCTACTGGTCGTCGTGGCTATTACCGACTGAACACCGAAGGCTCTGCCGATGCCCGCCAGTTAATGTTCCAGTTTCATGAGGAGCGGGTGGAGAAAGAAGAGGAGAAACCTCAACAAGACCTCTCCCTTGATTTGTTCGATTAAACAGGTATTCACGCATCAAACGTCTTACATCCTACGTCAGCTATTTTCTTTGCCGGAACACCTCCCATCACACAATTGTCTGGTACATCTTTTGTCACAACTGCCCCAGCGGCAACCACCACATGCTTGCCTATCGTTACTCCGGGCAGGATAACTGCATTGGCACCTATCCAGACATCGTCGCTAATAGTTACCGGATTGGTAGAGATACCCTGCTCGTCTATGCGTAAAGTAGTATCACTGTAGTTGTGGTTAAGAGCTGTTACGACTACACCTTGTGCGAGATTGACATGACTGCCAATCGTCACAGGTCCGATAATCGTATTATGCATCCCTATACGGGTATAATCACCAATTACCACATCCCCCACCGCATTATTAATACAACAGAAAGACTCAATCACACTTCTCTTTCCCAGCGAAAAATTGCGGTAGGGTGGGGTGTCCATCCTTACACTTAAATAAATCTTAGACCCGCTACCCCGTCGTTGGTAGAATGGGGCCAGCAGACGGATATACCAACGCGGTCTTGCGTCCCGTTGGTTCATGATGAGATAGTCAAGCCAACGTTTCAGTTTCGGATTGGCTTTTAGTCCTTGCCGTAATGCTTCTTTATCTTTCATGTGGACAAAGATACAAAATAATTGATAATTGACAATTGATATTTGAGAATTATTTCTTATTTTTGCAAAAATATTTCGGTGATGAAGATATTATTTCTAGTATACCATGGGTTTGAGGACTATAGTGGCATCTCTAAAAAGATCCACTATCAAGTGAAGGGGCTGAAGGAGAATGGTCACGATGTGCACTTGTGCTATTATGATGTCTCTTCTGATGGTCATCGTTGTCGCTATGTGGACGGACAAGTGATAAAGGACTATGGGACTGGCAAGTGGGCGGCAATTCGCCAACGCATGAGTTATGACTGTATCTATGACTATTGTATTCGTGAGGGAATACAGTTGGTCTATGCCCGTTGTTTCATGAATGCCAATCCTTGGTTGATTCGTTTCTTTAAGAAACTGCACAAGATAGGAATCCATGCAGTGACGGAGATTCCGACTTATCCGTATGATCAGGAATTTCGCACATTTGGTTGGAGAGCACGCCTGGGAGTGAGATTTGACCGAATGTTTCGTAACAAGGCATATCAATATATGGATGCGATGGTCACATTCTCGGATGCCAAGGAAATCTTTGGTCAGAAGACCATTAATATCAGTAATGGTGTCGACTTCGATAGCATTCCCTTGCATAACTCTCAACTCTCAACTCTCAACTCTCAACTTCACATGATCGGTGTCGCTGAAGTCCATCCTTGGCATGCCTTTGATCGTGTGGTGGCTGGTATCGGAGAATATTATGAGAGGTTAGAGGTTAGAGGTTCGAGGTTAAAGATGCCTGATGTTTTTTTCCATATCGTGGGTGGAGTACATCCCGTCCACATGAAACAATACTTTACCCCCTTGATAGAGAAGTATCATTTACAGGACAAGATCATTTTTCATGATGCCATATTTGGTCAACAGTTAGATGATGTTTTCAATCAATGTCAGTTTGCTATCGGTTCCTTAGGTCGTCATCGTAGTGGTATCACGGTCATCAAGACACTGAAGAACAGAGAATATGCCACTCGAGGTATACCTTTTATATATAGTGAACAGGATAGTGATTTCGATACTCAGCCCTATGTACTGAAAGCTCCAGCCGACGAATCACCGATAGATATTCAGCAGATTATTGACTTCTTGAAGGATTTCCAGATGCAACCCGAGGAAATTCGTAAAACAGTAGAGCCATTACAGTGGAAATATCAGATGCAGAAAGTTGTTGATAAAGTTTTAATTAATGAATAGTTTATGTCTAATGTCCCTCTCAAATTGGTCTATGTAACTCCAGCGCTTTATATGGCTGGTGGTATGGAACGTGTAGTCACATTAAAAGCAAACTACTTCGCAGATTACTATGGCTATGATATTACTATTATTATCACAGAAGGTAAGAGTAAACCTTATTTCTATCCTTTATCGGATAAAGTAAAAGTTGTTAATCTCGATATAAACTTTGAAAAGCTATGGAATTGTGGTCTCCTCAAAAGAATTTTAATTTACCTTCCCAAACAATATCGTTATAAACAGCTCCTGACAAAAGAGCTTATGCGAATCCGTCCAGATATAACAGTCAGCATGTTGCGTCGGGAGATTAATTTCATCAATGAGATCAAAGATGGAAGTAAGAAAATAGGGGAGATGCATATCAACCGTGCTAATTTCCGTAAGTTTGAGGCAGAGAAACATAATTTTATTAAGAACCTCTTTGCCAGATTCTGGTCAGGTAGGCTGGTGTCGCATTTGAAAAAACTCGATCGTTTTGTTGTATTGACAGAGAAAGACCGAGAGGCATGGACAGAGTTGGATAATGTGGAGGTCATCCCCAATCCTTCTCCTTTTATGCCTTCTCAGGTAAGTCCTCTTACGGAAAAGCGTGTGATAGCCGTCGGACGTTATTCTCATGAAAAAGGTTTCGACTTACTGTTACGGGCATGGGCTGAGGTGGAGAAACAATGTGCTGACTGGTATCTGGATATCTATGGTGACGGTGATACCACTTCCTATGAAAAACTTATGGATGAGTTAGGAATAGACAAGCGTCGTTGTCGGTTGAACGGTCGTACCAATGATGTTGAGTATGAATACTGCCATAGCAGTCTTTTTGTGCTTAGTTCTCGCTTTGAAGGTTTTGGAATGGTCATTGTTGAGGCAATGGCATGTGGATTGCCTGTGGTGGCTTTCGATTGTCCGTGGGGACCTCGGACTATCATCAAGGATGGTGAGGATGGCATTTTGGCAGAGAATGGCAATCCTATTGCTTTGGCACAAGGTCTGATTAGCCTCATGCAAGACGATGACAAACGTAACATGATGTCCTCTAAGGCACAGGTTCATGTCAGACGTTTTGCCATTGATCAAATTGCTTTGCATTGGAAACAGTTATTTGAGAATATTATATATCATTAGAAAATGGTGAGGATATCTATCATTATTCCAGTCTATAAAGTTGAGGCATATGTTAGGCGCTGTATAGAGTCTATATTAGTACAAGATAGTACAAAGGCTATTATAGAATGTATAATTATTGACGATTGTACTCCTGATCGAAGTATGGATGTCGTGCATGAGATAACAGATTATTATCGAGGACCTATAACATTTTTTTTTCTACGTCATAAAAATAATAAAGGTTTGTCTGCGGCTCGTAATACAGGACTTCAACATGCAACTGGGGATTATGTGTTGTTTGTTGATTCAGATGATTGGCTAAAGCCAGATTGTATTCATCTTTTTGTTGAGTATTTATTGAAGTATCCAGATGTTGAAATCATAGTTGGAAATGCGCTGGAATGCAAAAGAGGAGATGTAATGCTTGAGAACGTTTCAAATCCTCTTTATTTGGAAGATAATACATTAATTCTTCAAGGTCTTTTTCGTTTTCATTTTTATATAAATGCGTGGAATAAAATAATTAAGCGTGATATCCTTAAAATTAATAATATTGATTTTATTGAAGGAATTATATATGAAGATATGCCTTGGTGTTATAATCTTTTCTCTCATGTTTCAAAGGCATTATTCCTACCTGTTATAACTTATGTTTATGAAGATAATCCAGTTTCAATAATAAATACATCATATACCAAGGATAAGGTAAACAATGCAGTGCGTAGTTATGCTATTGGTGTGGATTGGATACTTGACAATCCATATCCTAGAAGAAAAACTAATTGTAATTTAACAGTTGATTATTTACTTTTTGTTTTATCGTATATGATGATAGGGATTGATATGATTATTCAGTGTCCTGTGTCTGATGAGATTTCAAAAGAGTTTAATGTAGTAAGAAATCGGTTGTTGTTAAAAAGTATAAGAAATGGAAGAGTTTTAGTTTCATTATTTGTTCTTTTGCTTTTTCCTCCTTTCAATAGAATTATAAGATATCGTTTATTTCGCTCTCATTATCATAGAATGATGGTAGTAATTAATCGTTTGTCTCATTTGACAGATTGTCTCCATAAGAAATAGACTATTATGAATTACGAAGTAACCATAGGAATCCCGGTTTACAATGCAGAAAAATATCTTCGTCAAACGATGGAGTCTGCGTTAGCACAGTCATTTGAGAATATAGAATTTTTAATTCTTGATGATTGTGGAACAGATTCTTCTATGTCAATTATACTGGAATTCCAACAGTCTCATCCTCGGTGTAAGGACATACATATATTACACCAACCTCATAATATGGGAGTTAGTGCAGCTCGTAATCGAATCATTGATGAAGCTCAAGGGAACTTTTTGTATTTCATGGATGCTGATGACTTGATAGAGCCTGAAACGCTGTCCATTTTGATGAGTCATCAGCGTAAAACAGGTGCAGATATTGTATATGGCTCCTATGAAAAGATAGAAACCTATAATAATAACAAGGTAGTAGCAACGATTCAATATCCTTTAATGGAATTGAAAGGAAAGGGATGTTTGGCGCAATATGCATGGAGTAAGTTTGGGAATGTTCAAACGACAATTTGGAATTTTGTTGTCGAAGTACAATTACTTCGAGAAGCGAAAATTCGATTTATAGAAACAAACTTTTGGGAAGACATGGCATTTGCATATGATTTGTTTCCAATTTGTAATCATGCTGTTTTGCTTCCTGACATTACATATCATTATATGTGTCGTTTAAATTCTTTGAGCCGATATCAGCAGCGAGAACAGATAAGTAAAGATGAGGTTCTTCAGAATATATCAACGATAAATTATATGAAAAAGCAATGTGTTCATACAAAAATGGAGTTTTATCATCCACAACATTGTCTGAATGTGTTAATAATGGCTTTTTATGTGTTCTGCTATATTCTTAAAAATAAAAAGATGATTTCTCCATCATTTACAAACATAGAATTACGAAGTATTTTGATTCATCCTATGATTATTTCTGATATTATGCATTTTAAGCATGATCGAATTGTTCATTTGTTGTTTTATTTGGTTGGTAAGTTTCCTCCCAAATTGTTTGTGTGGATAATCTCACTTGTTGGGAAAATAAAAGGCTTAATTTAACAAGAGTATTATGAAAATCGTATACCTATATCCGGCACTGGCTATTTGGGGCGGAGTTGAACGTATCTTGGTAGATAAGATGAACTATTTGGCTTGTGAGTATGGGCAGGATGTATATATGATTACATCTGACCAAGGGAAGAACCCTATTCCATATCATTTGGATGAGCACGTGCATGTGATAGATTTGGACATTTGTTTCTACACCCGTTATAAGTATGGCTTGATACGTCGTATATGGATGTATTTTCAGATGACTCGTCAATATAAGAATAAGCTTCGTCGAATCTTGGCAGAGATACAGCCTGATATATTGTTATGTACGACGGTCTATGGAGTAGAAGAGCTCTTGGATGTGAAAGGGAAACGACCATTGGTCGTAGAGTCACATGTCAATTTTTCTCATCCAGGGAATTGGATACATTCCATTAAGAAAATGTATGATCATTATTGGATTAGAAAAGCAGACGCTGTTGTGACATTGACCAAAGGTGATGCCATGGATTGGCGACGTATCAGCAAACATGTATATGTCATCCCGAATGTCGTTCACCTGAATGAGTCTGGGAAATATAGTACCAACACCAATAAACGTGCTATTTTTGTCGGACGGTTGGTGGAACAGAAAGGACTTCCAGAATTGTTAACGGTGTGGCGTTTTGTTCACCAAAAACATCCTGACTGGCAGTTGGATGTCTATGGTGATGGAGACATCCTATTACCCCAAGATCAACTCTCGGGTATTAATATTCAAGTACATAATTCCGTCTCCAATATTTTTGAGAAATATACTGAGAGTTCCATGTTATTGTTGACATCAATCTATGAGCCATTTGGTTTGGTGATGCCAGAGGCGATGAGCTGCGGTTTGCCTGTCGTTGCTTTCGATTGTCCTTATGGACCTGCTACGATTGTTACAGATGGGGAAGATGGCTTTTTAGTTAAGAACCGTGACTGTCAGGTATTTGCCGACCGCGTTTGTCAATTGATAGAAGATGAGAGCTTACGTCAAGGTATGGGGAAGAAAGCGATTCTATCGTCTCTGCGTTACACTGCAGACAAAATGATGCCCCAATGGCTTAACTTATTCAATAATCTTATCTCAGGAGTTTAATACTTGGTCGAACAGTTTTTCCCATTTTTGTATGATGATATTCATGTTGAATGCTTCCGCTCGCTTGAGTGCAGCCTTGGAGAATGATTTCCTGAGTTCTTCGTTTTCTATCAGTTCATTTATTTTTTCAACGAATAATACATTATTATGATTCTCAACAAGGAATCCGCATTGCTTGTCTTTAATGATACTGCCAGGACCACATGGACAATCAAATGCAACACATGGTACACCATGTCTTAAGGCTTCTAAGAGTACCAAAGCAAAACCTTCGAAAAAGGATGACATGACACAGATAGAGCTGTTTGCGTATTCTTGACTGATATGGGGTGTTGCATGGCAGATAGAAGTGTTTCCTATTTCAAGTGTTTTAATCATCTCTTTTAATTGGTTCTCAAGACTTCCATCTCCATATATATCTAAACGCCAATCGGGGTGCTTGAGCGATATGGGTTTCCATGCCTCTAATAGTCTTTCATAACCTTTCTCCCATTCGAGTCTTCCAACAGCGATAACTCGCTTGTTCTCACAGGTACTAATACCTGTTACAATCATATCGGAGAAATTGGGTATTACCTCTACTTGTTTTGCTTTTTTCCATTGTTCTTTATCCTTTTCTGTTAAAGTAACTACAATGTCGGCATTTCTTTCGATGGCACTAAAATATTTCCTCTTGTTTAGTTTAACAAAAAACTTAGAAAGAAAGAATTTCTTGGGCTTTAATTCAAACTCCAAAAATGCCCGTGCCTCATGGCATTCTATGATCTTTTTGGCACGACAATTTATCTTACAGATGAGGTCTGCGTTAAAGCATGCAGTCCCAATTACTATATCTGGATCAATTTGTTGTATGGCTTGAGTAACAGATTTTTTGATACGTTTTCTTATTGACCGTCTTATCCAGAATCGTTTGGGGTAATGGTACCTATATTGAGAATAGTAAGGAATGCCAAGGTTTATTTGTTGGATTTTATCGGATAACTTAAATGCGTTAGGTTGGTCGGGAGTCTGGATACACTTGATAACGGATATTTCATATCCTAATTGATCAGCATAATAATTTGCCTTCTCTGTGATAATTCTTTCTGTGCCCCCTGTTGGCAGGAGAGACTGTATGATATATGTAATTTTCATTTTAGTTATTTCTCATAATCGTATTTTGAGTATTTTATGGTGTTGCAAAGATACAAACAAAGTTTGAAATACACAAGATTTTTTTGTTGTAAATATGATTATTGACAATAATCATATTTACGACAATCGAGACCTCTGAGGGAGAAACTGTACTATCTGTGCAAAAAACGAATGTCCCTATATGCATATCTGCTCCGATTTAGAATCGGATGCAAAGGTAGGCATTTCAAAACCCAGACAGGGTGTCGGAGGGCTAAAGCGTTGTACATGAGAACTTTATTTTTGAATTATCAATGCCACGGCAAGGAACTTATACCAGTCCATCCAATTAATTCTCTCATTCATGGTGACAAAATTACGAATAAGTGAGAAGAATGCTAAAGAAAATTTGGAAATTTGTAGGATAATACCTATCTTTGCATCATAAACACTAAAACGGAAAATTATGTCAGAATGGTACGAAAAATACCTGAGCATTTATGAGAAGTCTTATGATGATGTTCCTCAGGATATAATGAATGGTATACGTGACAGACTCACTAAACTACAAAGTCCTGAGCCTGTTGCCTCTATTGTGATTGTTGCTTATAACGAGGAGAGACATCTTCCAGCGTGTTTATGGTCATTGAGTGACATCCAGTGTAAATATCCCGTGGAGTTTATCGGTGTCGACAATGAGTCTAAGGACAGAACGGCGGAAATATATAAACAATCAGGCATACCATATTATACAGAGCATCAGCATACATGTGGTTATGCTCGTCAGTGTGGTTTGGATCACGCAAAAGGTAAATTCTATATGTGTATAGACTCTGATACTTTGTATCCTCCTTATTATTTTGAAGTAATGATTGATGAGTTGATGAAACCAGGTATATCTGCGGTTGCTTCTTTGTGGAGTTTTTATCCAAATGAGCGTTTTTCTAAATTTGGATTGAAGATGTATGAGTTGTGTCGTGATATTTATTTACGAATACAAAGTATCAACCGACCGGAGCTGAGCGTGCGTGGAATGGCATTCGGTTTCTATGCAGAGTATGCGAAAAAGGAGGGCTACCGTGTGGAATTGCTCCGTGGTGAGGATGGATCGATGGCGCTCGCCATGAAGAAGTATGGTAAGATCAAGTTTGTTTATGACAAACGGTGCCGTGTGATTACTAGTTATAGTTCCTTTAAGGAAGGCACATTGTTAAAGGCTGTATGGAACCGTTTTAAATCATATGGCATCTTCCGGCTTTTCTATAAGACGGATCATTATGAGGATGCGAAAGATAATTTCTTAAAGAAATAAAAGATATAGGACGGGTCAACAGACTCGTCCTTCGTTTTTTCAACAATAATCAAACATTTTCAGCACTTTCTCTACGATAGGTGCCATGTCGTAGTATTTGTATTCTGCGAGTCTTCCACCGAAGATGACATGACTCTCTTGTTGCGCAAGTGACTCATATTCTTGATATAACTTGCTGTTTTTCTCATCGTTGATGGGGTAATAAGGCTCCAGTCCCTCTTTCCATTCTACAGAATACTCCCTGCTAATCACCGTTTTGGGGTTCTTGTCAACCTCTGCTGCAAACGACTCGAAGTGCTTGTGTTCGATGATACGGGTATAGGGAATCTCTGCTTCGGTATAGTTAATCTGGGCAAGTCCTTGATAGTTGGAGGTTGGAAGAACGTCTGTCTCAAACCGGACGGTTCGGTAGTCCAGCTTGCCAAATTGAAAATTGTAGAACTCATCAATTCTTCCCGTAAAAACAATTTTGTTTGCCAAAGACTCCAGTTCCTTTCTATTGGCAAAAAAATCAGTGTTCACCTGTGTGTCGATGCCTGTGAGTAACCCGTCGATAAGTTTGTTGTATCCTCCGATAGGGACACCTTGGTAGGAATCGTTAAAGTAATTGTTATCATAGACAAATCTGACTGGTAAACGTCGGATGATGAAAGGTGGGAGCTCAGTGCACTTGCGTCCCCATTGTTTCTCTGTATATCCTTTGATGAGGCACTCGTAGATATCTCTTCCAACCAGGGAGATAGCTTGTTCTTCCAGGTTGGTAATCTCTTTTCCTTCCATCTCTTTCCGTTGCTCTTCAATCTTCTTCTTTGCCTCGTCAGGTGTGATGACTCCCCACATCTGGGAGAAGGTATTCATGTTGAAAGGCAAATTGTATGCCTTTCCCTTATAGATGGCGACAGGAGACTCTGTAAACCTGTTGAACTCTACGATGCCATTTACGAAATCCCATACTTTCTTATTAGAGGTGTGAAAGATATGCGGTCCATATTGGTGGACATTAATATCTGCGATTTTCTCGCAATAAAGGTTGCCACCTAGATGGGGGCGCTTGTCAATCACTAAACATTTCTTTCCTTGTTGTTTTGCGTAATAAGCGAATGTCGAGCCATAAAGTCCAGCTCCAACAATCAAATAATCGTATTTTGCCATATTTTTCTCTTTGCAAATGTTAGGTAATACAAATTTAAGAACAATTTTTGAATTATCCAAATTTATTGTCGTAAATGTGATTATTATAAATACAATAATCATATTTGTGATTATCTAAAACGGATAATCTGATTTGGATATTTGTCTTCTTTTCCCTAACATCCAGGGCATTTGGGCTTGGAAGAGGAGGATGATGGGATAAAGGAGCATCGTGACGAGGAGCCCTAAGGCGTATGCTTCCAATGGAGTATAAATATAATCAGTAGAAACGTGGAAGATAGGTTTGAGGATGCCGTAGCGGATGATGCCGGTAAGCATCCAGTGCAGTCCGATAAATGCCATGGTGCCGTTGGAGTAGTTGATAATGATGTGGGAGTGTACTCCGTCCAACAGTTTACAGAAATAGACAAAGGCAAGGAGTCCGAAGAGGACGGCAGGGAAGTAGGAAACCATGTGCATGGTGAAGTTACTCTCAATGCCCGCATGATAGTCGAAGAGAATGATACTGATAATGAGAGTAAAGACAAACCAGATGGCATTTTTTTTGAAAATACAAGTCTCAAAGGCATGGTATTTGCGGCAGAGGAATCCCATGTAGTAAAATACCAATGACTTCGCAATGCCAATGACAACATAATGTGGTGGCACAAAACCTGCTTTGTGGGCAACATAGATACCCATTCCCACCAGGCACAATCCTCCCATCAGCCAGTTCCCATATTTGAGCCTCAGGCATAGATCCAGTAGTAGTCGCATGATAAACAGGGCGGCGATAAACCAGGTAACAGGATTCAGCTCACAGGCATAGTCCGTATTTGCCTGCAGGAGTAAGGCACCATATATGGGTCGCATAGCATCTGCGAGGTTGGGCATGCTTCCATGGTCACTATAGAATCTGATGAGCCAGTACGGGTAGAATAGGACATTATAAACGATGTAGGGTATTCCTAACTGGTACCAATATTTCTTCACCTCCTCTTTCAGGTTGGTGTGCTCCTTTTTCAAATACCCGGAGTTAAACATCAGGCATGCAAGAAGGAATACCTCAAAATAGGTGACGGGCTGGTCACCTAAAGCGTGGGGTATATGGACAGGAATTACTAGTGCTACGGAAAGGAACTTTGCCCAGTCCATCCAATTAATTCTTGCATTCATGTTGCAAAGGTACTAAAAAAGTTTAGAGTTTAGAGTTTAGAGTTTAGAGTTTTTTGTAATTTTGTAGCGGTTATGGCAAAAGAACGGATACAGTATATTGATGCGATGCGGGGATTCACGATGATCCTCGTTGTTTACTCCCATATTTGTATCTTCTGTTTTAAGGAATATATGATAGCATTCAATGATATATTATTCCTTTTGCGCTTGCCCTGTTTCTTTATGATCAGCGGTTGGTTGTTTTATAAAGCAACCAGGATATGGGATAAGGCAACAATCCAGCAAGTCATTCACAACAAGTTCATGGTACAGATTATTCCCACCTTTATTTTCCTCGCATTACATGAAAGAACGAATTTCTTTCATCAGTTAGGCGCATTCAAGGGAGGGTATTGGTTTACCTTTGGTCTTTTTGTGTTCTTCTGTATTTATATTCTTTCCTCCGTATTATTCCGGCATACTAAGTATAAAGACTGTTGGATGTTGTTCGTAGCTTTGATTATTTCGATGGCTGCCAGTTGGTATGATATGCATTATCAATCCGTTTCACCACTACTTGGAAAGGGTAGGGAAATCTTAGGTTTCTTAAGTTTTGTCACTTGGCGTTACTATATTTTTTTCTTCTTGGGAACCTTAGTGAAGAAGTATTTTGATGTTTTTTTAGAATGGACTGATCGGCACTTGGTATTTATTGCTGTTGTGATAATGTTCTTCCTGCTGGCACATTCCCCTCGTACGGACTACTGGCCATGGGTTTATACCCGTTTTGTGGTGAGTGGCATCTGTGGTATGGTGATGGTCTTCACTTTTTTCCGTCAGTTTGCCTCCTGGTTTACCAAAGAGCGTCTATTAGGGCGTTGCTTACAATATGTCGGTACACGTACTTTGGATATTTATTTACTCCATTTCTTTTTCCTGCCAGAGTCGATGTTGCTCCTTAATCGAAAGTTGCTGGTTTACGACAATAAAGAGTTAGAGGTTGCCGTTGTATTAGGGGAAGCGTTAGTTGTATTAGCTTGTTGTCTGATGGTCAGTTACATCCTGCGTCTTAGCCCATTCTTAGCGAAATATTTGTTTGGCGTGAAAAAACTCTAAACTCTAGACCTTAAACTCTAAACTTTTTTGTACCTTTGCATCAAAACTATAAAGCCATGCATACACTGAAAGAGCTTAAGAAACTTGCCAAGGAGACAATACCTGGTCCTCAAACAAAAATAGCATTGTTGGGTGATACGGCGACACAGTTGTTATCCACTGCTATCAAAGGTGAAGCCGTTGCTAGAAGAATATCCGTGGAATTCTATGAAGGAGAGTATAGCCAGGTTGAGCGTCAGTTGCTTGATACGACCAGTGAGTTATATTCCTTTGACCCGGATATTCTGATAATCTTTCAGTCTACCCATAAATGGTGTGAGCATCATAGTCTATTGGCAGTGGAGAAGCAATGTACAGTGGCGGATGAGCGACTGGATTTTGTGTCAACCCTCTGCCAGAGCCCCCAGCTTGCCAACAAGAAGATCATCTATTTCAACTATCCGGAGATAGAGGATACGGTCTTTGGCAGTTATGCTAACAAGGTGACGGAGTCGTTCTCTTATCAGGTTCGTAAAGTGAATTATGAGTTGATGAACCTCTCCCAACAGCATGCCAATCTTTTTATATGTGACATCGCAGGACTGCAGAATAAGTTCGGGCGTGACATGATGTTTGCCTCTAATGTGTATGTTAGTACAGAGATGGTGCTAAGTCTGGATGCACTGCCATACGTTGCCTCCCGGGTGATGGATATCGTGGGTGCCATCAAAGGGCAGTTTAAGAAATGCCTGATACTTGACCTCGATAATACCCTATGGGGTGGTGTTATCGGTGATGATGGTCTGGAAGGTATCCAACTGGGGCATGGGCTGGGTATCGGTAAGGCATTTACCGAGTTCCAGATGTGGGTGAAGAAACTCAAACAGCGTGGTATCATCATTTGTGTTGCTTCTAAAAATAACGAGGACACAGCAAAAGAACCCTTTGAGAAGCACCCGGATATGATTCTCAAGTTGGACGATATTGCGGTGTTCATGGCTAACTGGGAGACGAAGGTGGATAATATACGTGCTATTCAACAGATTCTGAATATCGGTTTTGACTCGATGGTCTTTTTGGATGACAATCCTTTCGAGCGGAACATGGTACGGGAACATATCTCAGACATCACCGTCCCGGAGTTGCCTGAGGATCCCGGGGAGTATCTGGAATACCTCTACTCCTTGAATCTCTTTGAGACTGCGTCCTATAGCAATGCGGATAAAGACCGTACGAAACAATATCAGGTAGAGGCGAAGCGTGTGTCGCTCAGTAAGACCTTCACCAATGAGGCTGATTTCCTGAAGTCTCTTAATATGGTGTCTAAGGTGAGTGGTTTCACGAAGTTCAATACTCCCCGTGTTGCTCAGTTGTCACAGCGCAGTAACCAGTTCAACCTACGGACGATCCGTTATACCGAAGCGGATATAGAGGCATTGGCAGCAGATCCGAAGGTGATAGACCTGAGTTTCACACTAGAGGACAAATTCGGTGACAATGGTCTGATAGCGGTAATTATTATGAATGAGCAAGACACTGAGACCCTGTTTGTGGATACATGGTTCATGAGCTGTCGTGTGTTGAAACGGGGCATGGAGAACTTTACCATGAATACCATGGTAGAGGAGGCGAGAGCAAGAGGTTACAAGCGCATCGTTGGAGAATATCTGCCGACACCAAAGAACAAGATGGTGGAGGAGCATTATCCCCATTTGGGCTTTACCCCCATCGCAGGTTCTCAGACAGCACAATATGTATTGGATGTCGAGGCATACAAGTCTCGTGAGTGTTATATCGTAAAAGAGTAGAAAATGAAATGTCAGTTAGAGCATATCGGATATGTGACGGAAGATATCTCCAAGACGGCAGCGTCCTTCCGTCTGTTAGGTTATAATGCGGGTGTGATTGTGAATGATGACACCCAGCGTACCCGTATCTGTTTTCTAGAGAAACAAGGTGATACCAAGATAGAGTTGGTGGAACCTTATGAAGACAATAAGACGATGCAGAAAATGCTGAAGCGGGGTGTCGCTCCGTATCATACCTGCTATCTGGTGGATGATATCGGTGCAGCCTATGAGGAGATGCTCGACAACGATTTCACACCTTTGTTTAAACCCGTTGAGGCTCCAGCCTTCGGTAATCGTTTAATATGTTATTTCTTCAAGCAGGAAGTGGGATTGGTTGAATTGGTAAATCGAACATAAGAAGTGATGACAACAAACAGAGAGCGTAATTTTGAGGTGATGCGGACAATGGCAATGTTTAGCATTGTCGTCTATCATTGTATGTGTCATGGTATTGGGAGTGAGTATGCCTTTGATTTGCATCGTCCTGTTACTTTGTGTAACTTCACGTTTTCAGACCTGTTATTAGCCTTAGGTAGTATAGCCGTCAACCTTTACGTGATGGTCTCTGGCTATTTCTTGGTATCATCGAAGTTCAAGGTCAGCAGAATCGTACGTACATGGGTGAGTGCATTCTTTTACTCTGTGTCTATTACCGTTATTTTTCAGGCATTGGCAATAGAACCCTGGAGTATAATCACTTTTGGTAAGAGTTTCTTCCCTCTCAGTACAGATGCCTATTGGTTTGTTTCACAATATATAGGTCTTCTGATTCTGTCTCCTTTCCTCGCTATGCTTGTCAAACAATTGTCTTACCGGCAATATGTGGCTTTGCTGATAGGAATGGGCTTTATGGTCATGTCGGTCATTCCTGATTTCCCTTTAGGTAAACGGTTCAGTATTTCTCATGGTAATTCTGTATGGAGCTTTGTGTATCTGTTTTTTATCGCAGGTTTTATTCGTCTCCATCTGAAACATATACCTTACGGGAAGTTACTGACAGTATCAGTGGGGCTGTTTTTCGTGACGATGGTGTCGGAGATGATCCTTGGCACTCATCATGGTGTGGGTCATCTTTTATGGTTCAATTACAACGGAATCATTTTGCTCTTCTCTGTAGTGGTCTTTATCTTTATCCGACAAATAAAGTTCCCAGAGATGGGGATATGGAACATAATGGTAAAAGTAGCACCCTATACTTTTGGAGTATATCTTATACATGACAATTTGTTGATGCGTGACTGGCTGTGGTCGACAATCGCTATGACATCTTATGCTGACCAATGGGTTTACCCGTTGGCAGTGATGGTGGTTTGTCTCCTCATATATGTGACTTGTACATTGATAGAGGTTGCCCGTAAACAACTCTTTGCTCTTTTGAGGATAGATGATATAATCCTCAAGTTAGATAGCTGGTCTTATTTTTCGAAGCTCTTTACTTAGTTTCTCCGAAAAGCGTTTGGCGCCTTCCCTGTTCAGATGTCCGAAGTCATAGAATAGCTCTGCATGACCAACAAAGTCGCTGTCACGATAGTGGTCAAGAAATGGAATGTGATGCTTTTGGGCGAGTTTGCGAGGAAACTCAAAAACATCCTGTTGTGAGCAAACGTACATGGGTGATTCCACCATGATCAGACGGATATGGTGCTGTTGGCAGTCGTTGATGAAACGCTTTAGTAATGTTATCTTGACAGAATCCTCTACGAAAGGGTATTCCTCCGCCTTGATACCGGTGGTGTCCATTACCCCGTCCATGGGCTTCCATCCTTTTAGACTCCTGTCCATCGATCCAAACTTTCCTGTCAGTAAACTGGGGAAACTGCCCGAATAGCGATATACCCACGATAACTGGTATTTCCAGTAATTACCTGATTGTCTCAACATCTCATCACAGCCATCACTCATGCCACAATAAGGTGCCAGGGAATTGGCACGCTCAACATCGGAGTAGGGTGTCTTAAGCCAGTCACAAGGATGTATCTCGAAGATAATCGTCTGAGGTGTGTAACGAGTGAGGATATTACTTAACAAACCATAGTGGTAGTAGATGTTCTTAATGCCCCAGTCAGCAGTATTAAAACATCCCTTCCCTAATTCTTTCTCAAAGATGGCTGGTACATAGTGGTGAAGGCACCGGGAGCTGCCAAAGAAGAGGATAGGGTCACGGGTCATCTCGTTGGAGTAGCTGATCTTGTATTCATCGGTGGCATTTGACTGACTATATAGTAAGCCAAGTCCGAAACCCAACAACCTGTCGAACACGAAAAACAAGCAGGCAACGATGGCGATATGTAGGAGCAATTTCTTCATGGGTCAGAATTGGAAGTAGATGAACTGGTTGTTGTCGAAAATACCAAAGAGCAGGATGGCGATGATTTCCAAGGCAATGGTAAGCTCCCAGCGGTATGTCTCCGCAAACCGGGGAAGATAAAGCTTCTTGTTGGGGAACCACTCTTCCTGGAAGTCCACGTAGATAAGGGCGATGGAGCAGATGGCTGCATTGACCATCGTCGGCATGTCAAAGAACAAGCCTCCGTTCCATGCCTCGGGGATCCGACAGAGGACAGCCCAGAACTCACTGATATCCGTGGAGTGGAACAGCATCAGACCGAAGGTCACTACTATGTAGTTGCCCACCATCTTCATGGCGAAGGGCGAGGTTGGTAGTCCGTGGTTGTTCACCTTGATCTTGGTCTTCTTAAAGAACTGACCGCTGACCATGAGGGGGATATACCACAGACCATGATAGATGCCGAAGAGAAAGAAAGTCCAGTCAGCCCCATGCCACATGCCGATGAAGGTCATGTTCAGCATGATGGCGGCAATAGTACCATTCGTTCCCCAGTCACGCAGTTTGATGTTCAATGGCATGAATACATAATCGGTCAGCCAACTGGTCAGCGACATGTGCCAACGGCTCCAGTATTGAGAGATATTGAGGGTGAAGAACGGTCTTTTGAAATTCTCTGCAACCTTGAATCCTAACATCAGTGACACACCAATAGCCATCTCACTATACCCACTGAAGTCAGCATACATTTGGAAAGGGTAGAGGAGGGAGGCAAAAAGAATCGATACGGCAGAGTGATGTTCGAAGTTGTTCCATACCGCACTGATGTAGAGATCCAGACGGTCGGCGATGCACATTTTCATGAACATGCCCCATAACACTCTGCGGAAACCGGTCATCAGATTGTCGGGGTTAAACAGCCGGCTCTGAGTCAGTTGCTTCAGGAATGGTTTCGGACGATCGATAGGACCAGAGAGAATTGTCGGAAAGAATGCGATGAAGTTGGCAAAGTTAAAGATGTTGTATTCGTGCCCTATCTTTCCGTGGTAGATGTCCAACGGATAGCTCATCAGTTTAAAGGTGAAGAAGCTCAGACCGATAGGTACGATGATATGTGAAGCCGTCCATGACAGGTGTATACCTATGAGATCGGCGGCAGCCACAAATGAGCCGATAAAGAAATTCAGGTATTTGAAATAAAAGAGGGCACCGATGCCTACAACCACACTGAGGGTTGTCAAACGGGAGGCAAGTCGCTCTTTCTCCTGCTCAATGGCTTTCTGGATACCATACCCTATACCCCAGAAGATGATAGTGAGTAAGACAAGCAGCCCTGTCATCTTTAGGTCTACCTGAGCATAGAACCAGTAGGAACATGCCAGGAGAAATGAATTCTGTAACACTTTCTTGGTGGACAGCAGGTAATATACCACTAGTACTACCAAGAAAAAACACAGAAATGACAGGGAGTTGACTACCATTCAGTTCTTTTTTTACTTTTTCTTCTCGATGCAGTCAATAAGGTCTCCCACATTGTCCCATGAGAGGATCTCACGGGAGGTGAACTTGATTCCGAAGGACTTCTCCAGGGCAACCACTAATTGCACATGGCTGAGAGAATCCCATTCCTCCACATCGTCAGCGGTGGTCTCGTCTGTGAGAACTAAATCATCCACTTCCAGTTCCTCGCGGAACACGTCTTGTACCTGTGCTAAGATATCTTTTCTTTCCATAGTTGTATTTCTTGTTATGTTTTAGAATGTTCCTGCAAAGATAGCAGGTTTCTGTTACTTATCCAAATTTTTTAATTATTAAATTCAAAATCGAAGCCGATCTCTTTCGCCATCCGCAATACCTGACGAGTCTTCTCCTCTGAGAAAATAGGGGGAATAGACGAGTGAGAGCTAAAAATGACAAAGCCTTTCCTGTCGTATGCTTTTTGCAGAAGTCGGCGCATGGCGGCAGTGTCTGTGTCAACAGTTATGGGGATGCGTCCTAATTGGAATACATGACGGTCGGGGTTTACCAAGGTGGCACCTGATATCATTTGGAATCCCTGTTGCTGAATAACCTTTCGGATGGTTCTGTTGTTGCATCCATGGGGTGGTACTACCATCCTTATGATTCGTGTAGTATCGAAGCCTTGCTCTTCCAGTCTCTGAAAACTGAGCATAATGTCTTTTTGGATACGTGCCTCGTCCCACTCCCACCATTTCTCATGTCGGAATCCATGAAGGACAATCCCTGCCCCTTGTCGTTGCCATGTGGCAAGGGAGTCGGCAACCGCAGGGGTCATCCTGTCGGCGATGACGGCAAAACAAGGCTGGATACCCACCTTGTCTGCAATTTTCTTGACCTTAAAGACCCCTTCTGTGCTGTCATCGTCAATCCATATCGCATGTGCCTTTTCATCGGAAGAACCGCCATACCATGCGTCCAGAAGTGCGACATAAATAGTCTGTTTACTCCATTCTGAACCAATGATTGGGGCTCGCCACCAGATGGTGACGAGCATGATAGCAATGACAAACACCCCAATAATTACTTTTCTCACTTTTATTCTTTTGTTTTACCAAAGTAGTCACTGTAGATAATCCAGTCCGACACCTCCTGTTTGTTATCCGTCACAGAATTTTGGTAGTTCTTATGTAGCAATGTATGTCCTAGCCCGTGCCATTTGCTCTTAATACCCATGATGTCGAGAATGGTGGTGTAGATATCCAGTTGGTTACAAGGACCATCCCATGCCTTCGTCTTGTCAATACCGCCATTGACGATATAAATAGGAATCTCTCGGGTAATCTTCCCTTCCATGTCGAGATAGGTGGGATGAGCGTCATGGTCAGAGGCAATGATAATCAGACTATTGTCATATAATCCTTTTTCCTTCAGGTTCTCCAGATACTTGCCGATTTGAATGTCAGTGTAGTGGCAGTTAACGAGATAGTTTCTGTATTTTTCTGGTAGGTTCTTATCTGTGAGATGGAATCCATGTTCTATTTGGGAGGTATAAGGCATGTGCATGTCCATGGTCAAGATTAGGGAGCAGAAAGGCGGTGTCATTGCTTCATCCAACTTGGAGGCAAACTGGAACACCATGTCGTCGCCGAGGAAAGTCCCTTCATTGTCGTGAAATATCTTGTGGTATTCGATGGAGGAGTATAGTTTATCAAACCCATAACCTTCTGTCATCGCCTGCTGATCCCATAGGCTGGGGTTGGTGGGGATGAGCGTATACGACTTTAAGTCTGGATACGCAGTTTTGAGTTGTGCGGGCAGTCCGAAGAGTTTGATGTCCCTTGCCTTGCTGACGGTGATCTCTGAGTGTAGTGGCAATAATCCAGCCATATAGATTAGTTGACCGTCGGAAGACTCTCCGATAGAGACGTTCGGTTGTATATGTCCATTGTAGTAAGTGGCACTGTCGTGCTTTAGTCGATTTAGATTGGGAGTAATCTCCTGCCCGTCTACCACTAAGTCAGAAGTACATGCAAGATATGACTCCACCAAGATGAAAATGATGTTTTTGACATTCGCAGGTGCCGTTCTCCCGGTTATTCTCGGATTGAGGTTAGTGTATTCCTTCTCAATTGCTTCTTTCTCTTCAGGTGTTAGTCTCAACTTTCCTCCAGTTGCCAAAGGCTCAATCACCATCTTACGGATGAATCCCTTGTGGAACACCGTCCAGTTGGGCCACATGGAGTTCATTTTTGGAGAGGTAAAGATGGTTTTACGCAATTCTTCCACAAAACCGGTAGAGGGATGGAAGAAGTAGGCGGAATGTGCCAATAGTCCTAAGCATAGGGTGAGTCCCCATATATATAAAGTTGTTTGCAGACTCTTCGTGGTGATATCTTTTTTCTTACTACGGAAGAATATCCAACAGAAGAGGGTTGCAGTTGCGGGATAATAGAGGTCTGTCATTCTGAACCCTTCCCACATACTGTCAATCACGATTCCTTCTGTCAAATTACCTGCTTGTCCGATAGACGACCATGTTAAATATTGCAAGAAAAATCGGGAATAGAAAACGTTACAGAACGACCATGTCAGGGTGATAACGAAGGTGAGTACCAGACTAACCTTCAGTCTTCTGAATGTCAATAGCCAGAAGACACCCAATAAAACGGAGACATCCAATAAACAGGCAAGGAAATTGTCAATAGGAGATGTCGTGTAATAAGGAATTTCCAGGTCTATTGTCCATTTGAACTGAAAGTGTAAAAACAGGAGGTTTAAGACACTCATCAGAAATAGTGCCAGATAATTGGTGTTGATATGTTGCTTGATGTCTGTCATATTCTATTTTTTTAGAGAGGAGGGTAAAGGTTCGTCAAACTGATAGCACCAGTTGCCATTAGAGTCCCGCAGGTTTCCACGAGGACCGTGTAAATTTCCGCTTTTCATGTAATCTCCATTCACGGCATACCGGATTTTACAGTCCACAGGCTTCTCAGAACAGGTGATCCTGATACTATCGCCTTCTAAAGTTGTGGCAAGGGCGATGTTGCGGTTGTCCTTTGTGATAACACTGAATCCATAATTGTCTGCTTTATTAACCTGTAGAGTGTCCAAGACAAGAGGTGATGATGGTACATTGAAATGAATGATGACATCTTGATTTTCATTTGATAGTTTTATAGGTATTAAGCCTTTATTTCTTGTCTGCCCCTTTAGGATACCTATAGCAGATCGAGCTGCTAATTCTCCAATATGTTGCTGTCCAATGGCATCGATATGAACTTTTTCTCCAACACATAGATAGGGGTAGGTAGGTCCACTTGCCCAGAACCACTTGTTCTCAGTCAGTTGATTAACGAAAGTTTGTGGAATTGATGTCTCAATACTTTGATAATTATTAGCATTGAATCTGCTCCCTCTGGTAAGTGGATTGGGTTGATAGCAGATAAAGGAAATTGTGTCATTGCTGTTGGTGATTTTGTGTATATCTGCATTCATGTCTTTCCAGATATTGAGCAATAACTGTTGATAATTGGTACCAGGATAATCAGCGATGTCGGTCTCTCCCTGCATCCAACAGATGGCAGGAATGTAAAAGTCCCATCCTTTGTCTGTCGCCTGTTGATATGCCGTTTCGATGTCTTCCATAAATTCCTGATAAGGGTGTGAGCCTTTGCTCAGGTTTTTTATGATGGTGGCACCCTGTCCTCCGGGGAAAGTACAGATGAGCGTGTCCTCTCCTAACTGGTCGGCAAGGCGTTGTGCCATGGTGTAGATGGACAACTCAAAGCTGCGCCGCTGATAGTTGATCATCTTCTTGGCGAACTTTTTCAGGTCGTCATGCTCGAAATAGCCAAAATCATGATCAAGGTTTTCTGTGACAATGCGCCCGTTGGCGTATGCTGCAAGGGTGTCGAAGTCTGTGATGCGTTCTGCCTCTTCCCCTAAGGCGAGGCTCTGTCCATAGACGGGGATGCAGACGACAACCTTGTGTCCTTCCGGCTTCTGTGTACAGGCTGCCAATAGCAAGACAATAAAGAAAAACAGGAATCCTTTTTTCATGATGTGTCTATAGATAAATAATGGCGAAGAAGGAGGCAATCCAGCCGGCAATGCAACATTGGATGAAGCGGTCTTTCACCAGTACCTTCGTGGGACTTCCGCTGCGCTGGTACACCAGCATGTTTTGCAGGTAGCGCAGCAGTCCGGCAAGTACCCAGAAGTTTGTCAGATAGATATATGGTGAGCTGAAACGCTCAATGACTCCCTCGTTCATGGTATAGATGATATAGCATACCATGGTGATGGTACCTACGATGGTGACACTCAGGTCAATGAACTGGGCATTGTAGCCGGTGATGCTCTTGCGGGGCATGGTACCGGTGAGCTCATAGATACGGTAGTCGTCCTTCCGCTTGGCAAAAGCAAGGAAGAGGGCTAGCAGGAAAGTCATCAGGGCAAGCCATCCGCTAACGAAGATGTCGGTGGTGAAACCGCCTATCAACACTCGCATGACGAAGCCTACAGCGATGATGGCAACGTCAAGGATAGCATGTTGTTTCAGTTGTACACAGTAAGCGATATTCATCCCCCAGTAGCCTAACAGCAGGGCATAGAGGATGGGCATATTGGCACTGTGACTCAGGGTGACGAGCAGCAAGGACCCTATCATGCATAATATCATGATGAAATAGCCTTCCCATATACTGACTTTCCCTGCTGCTATGGGGCGAAACCGTTTCTTTGGATGCAGGCGGTCACTCTCCACATCGTGGATGTCGTTAAAGCAATAGATGCTGCTGGAGACGAGACAGAAGGCAAGGAACGTCCACAGCGTCTGCATAAAATATTCCTTGTTCAGCAAGTTGTTGCTGAAGAACAATGGGGCGAACACAAAAGTGTTTTTTATCCATTGCAGGGGGCGTAGTAGCATCAATGCATCCTTCATAATTATGCAAATTTACATATAGTATTGTGATAATCATGATACAATTGGCAATTTTTTTCATAATTTAACGATTAAGCATCTTCCCGGTTGACAGTTCCGTCAATTCCCCCCATAGAATAGCTATACCTTTGCCGTAGTATTTAACCATTAACTAGAGTGATAAAGAAAAATGCAAGAAAAGGAGTTCTTGGGTGGTTTGGCGGAGATAATCCTCAATCACGTGGAAGAAAGAAAAAAGGAAATTAAGAGTCAGCAGGGTGATCCTTCACAGTTTCAAGGTGACATCCTGAAAATGGGGCATTTTAATGGTAACATCTTCTCGAAAGACAAAATGTTCTGCCACTCGGTAAAGGTGTTTGTTCGTTTTCTGTTGAATCTTGCCATGTACATGAGTGCTGCACGGTATATGCAACTATTCATAGACATCGCTAAGTACATTCTGTATGTGGCAGACACGGAGGATGCCAGTAAGATTAATGAAGCTCATGCGAGAAAGAAAATAATATAAAAGAAACTGATCAATTATCATTGCTCTGTTTCTTTCGAACTTAAAACTCAGCTAAAGACATCATGGAAAAGAACCTCGTATCAGTCAGACTGATTATGGGAGAGATAGCCCTGGCGGGGCTGTCTGTTGAGGAAGAGCGCAGGATTGCCCAGTTGGAACATCACCGCATCCTGCCCGACAGTGAGTTACAACAGGTGGAATTCCTGTTTAAAATGTTTAAGAAACCGTGTTTCGCCCGTGGCGAGCTGGTGGGTGTCTCTGGTAAGGCAAAGAGTGGCAAGACATTCGTCTGTTCTATTCTGATGGCACTCTGCTTCCGCAACCAAGTGCTCTCCGTCGACCGGATCGAGCCAAGAAGGTTGCATGTGCTGTGGTATGATACGGAGCAAAGCGAGGAGTCGACGCAAGACATCCTGAAGAACCGTATCCTGCCCATGACGGGATTGTCAGAGAGTCAGTTTCCGAAAGAGCTGTTTGATGTCTTCAATGTCCGGGGAGAACCGTATTCCGAACGGTTGCCATTGCTGGAGACAGCAGTCAGCAGGTATAAGCCGGACCTGGTCATCCTGGACGGTATCCGTGACCTGGTAGCGGATATCAATGACGGTGTCGTTGCCCAGGAAGTAGTGGAACGCTTGATGCACCTTGCCTCAGAGCAGCGGTGCTGCATCGTCTGTGTCCTTCACCAAAACAAGTCGGTGGAGGATCGCAACCTGCGTGGCTGGATAGGTACCGAGCTGAAAAACAAGGCGTTTGAGGTCTATGAGTGCTCAAAGTCGAGTGAGCGTATCTTTGCCTGGGCGCAGACGGACACCCGTAAGTATGACATTCCCGACAAACTGAAGTTTGCCGTCAACGACCAGGGCATTCCCTATCGTTGTACGGAGGAGCAGCTGTTGGAGGCACAGTATGAGGCGCAGCGGAAGCTCGCTGAGGAACGACAGAAGAGTGGGGACGGTAGTAAACTGACTCCATTTAACCCGAAGTACGTCCTCGGTAAGGAGAAACGTTATACGGTGTTTGACATCCCGCTGATGTTCAGTGACGCGATGGAGGCTGATAAGGTCTATACAGAACAACAGTTGCTGAACGCTATCGGTAAACTGTCAAATATCGCCACGCAGAAAATTCTGCGTGAGCAGATTGACAAAGGAGTGAAACTGGGGGTCATCATGCAAAGTTTCGATGCCTGCCAGCAGCGTATCTACGTCAGACCGAAATCTAAGCCGAAATAGTCGGAGCCTATAGAGACTGAACTCGTTTTCTAACCCACCGCCGAGGTGAAGGCTTCAAGCCCCATACGTAGTTCTCTCTACGAGAGAGAACCTAGTATGAGGGGCTGGGTGAAGCGACCTTCACCAAGGCACCTTAAAAATTCAAAGTTGCAAAAATGCCCTATCAATTTACATCATTATCAGCCATTCTGTGTCATCCCGAGAAGGATGGCAGGACATTGGTCGACCAGACCATCAGTACCGACACCGTATTCTGCCGCTCACTGGTGTCGGAAGGTTATCTCACCGAGCAGCAGATGCTGCATGCCGCCGACCGTTACCGTCTGGGACGGTCGAAAGACGGAGCCGTCATCTTTTGGGAAATCGACGAACAGCAGCAGATACGTGACGGGAAACTGATGTACTATCATGACAACTGTCACCGTGACAAGGACAGGAATGCCACTTGGGTCACCTCCCTATTGAAGAGGCAGAAGAAGCTATCCATGATATTCGATGCGGAGCGGTGCCTGTTTGGACTTCACCTGTTGCCGACAGATCTGGCAACGACCGTTATTGTTGTCGAGGCAGAGAAGACAGCGGTCATCTGCTCGGAGCTTTATCCTAGTGCTGTCTGGATGGCATCGGGAGGACTGACCATGCTCAATGCCGCTAAGTTGCAGCCCTTGCGGGACTACCGGGTGATACTCTTCCCTGATACAGACGAACATGGTGATACCTTCAAGCAGTGGAAAGAGGTGGCTGATGCTGCCCAGGAGTTTTTCAAGTATCCTATCCGTGTCAGTCCTATCCTGGAGGATAATGCCACGCAGGAACAGAAAATTGCCAAAATTGATATAGTCGACTTTATTTTCAAAAAAGGAGAAGTATGAAAGCAATGAGTAAACAACAGTTAGCTGACCATGCCGGGGTGACAGTCAAGACATTGATGAGCTGGTGTCGTCCGTTCAGTCAGGAACTGGCTGCTATGGGGATGAATCCGCATGCCAAGGTTCTGCCACCCCACATCGTCTCTTTTCTCTCTGAGAAATTCTGTATCGATGTGTGACAAATCAGGAAAAATCAAGTAGTAAACGGAAGAAAACAGAAAGCAGGGATGTGTAATGTGGTACCTTTGTAAGTGTTAGGAGAAAAGGTGTTACCAAAAGCGGAGTTAGGTACCGACTAAGCATAGGTTTCCTTACGACTAACTGATAGTTATATTACGATTAACTCATAGTTTTATTACAATTAAAAAATCAAAAGATGGCAGTAAAAAATCCACAATTTGGCATCAATTTGCGAATGAATGAGAATCTTCGTTCTGTTGCCTATGGCAAGTATTACCCTAAGGCAGTGGAGAAGGAAACAATCTCTTTGCGTGGTCTCACCAAACACATGGAAGAGCATCACAGCATCTATGGTCGTGACGTCATTGAGGGTGTTATCACAAAGATGGCAGGATGTATCACTGAACTGATCTCACAGGGCAATCCTGTAAAGATTGACGGATTAGGCACCTTCGTTCCTACCGTAGAGTCTGTTAAGGATGGTATCACCAAGAGCGAGCTCCTTAGTGGAAAATGGAATGCGGCACTCTATGTGAAGGCTATCCACATCCGTTTCCGTCCAGAGGGTGCTGGCGATGATGACATTACCTCACGCAATTTCAAGAACCAGTGTGCACTCTCTACCTATGGGGTAGAGGAAAAGATTGACCTTACCCCTGAGGAGGATGATCCAAAGAAGAAAGAGTTTATCAAGCGTGTCACACCTCTTGATGACTGGATCAAGGATCAGAAAAAAACTAACTAATCGCAGTTGAGGCAGATGTGATTCCTGGACGGTGCTATGGCGACCCACGTTCGGCTATTGTCCGCTCATCATTTCTGAAAAACCGCCATCAGGCACGTCTGATTACCTCTGCCTCTCTGCTTTCAAAAACAAAAAGCAATATGAAAAAGGAAACCATCAACAAAATCGTCAATTTCATTGTCACCGTACTCACTGCCGCACTCAGCACGTTCTTCATGCAGAGCTGTGTGATTGGGTAAAATGAAAAATTGAAGAATTGAGAAATTGAAGTAATCGTCGCAAAACGCTTTTACAAAGCGAAACGGCTAAAAGAGTTGAAGAATTGAAGATGAGACATATCGATCTGATCGTGATTCATTGTAGTGCGACCCGCTGCAACAGGGACTTTCCGGTAGAGGCTCTGGAGGCATGCCATAGGGCAAGAGGCTTCAACGGCATCGGTTACCACTATTACATCACACGGGACGGACAACTGCACTTGACCCGTTCCGAGGCAGTACCAGGAGCCCATGCCCGCCATTTCAATGCCCACAGTATCGGGATATGCTACGAAGGAGGACTCGATGAGAAAGGCAGACCTGCCGACACTCGTACTCCTGCCCAGAAGCGTACGCTCCTCGCCCTGTTGAGGAGTTTGCGTGAGGACTTCCCAGATGCGGAGATCCTAGGTCACCGTGACCTCCCCTGGGTCAAGAAGGCATGTCCCTGTTTCGATGTACGCACCGAGTATCAGGGTATCTAAACAAAAAAACTCCTCCGATAAATATTGAGATTATCGGAGGAGTTTTTTTATTTATCTGGATGGATTTACCAATGATTAAAGAGAGTGGGGAATATCTTATCAGCATCCTCAAAGACATACCAGTCTTTGGACTGATTAGCATCCTGTGCCCATTTCAGGAAATTCCCATATGCCTTTGTGATGGAAGTGTGCTCCATAGGATACTTGAAATCCTGCGGAACGATGATGGCATAAGGAGGCTCTCCCTGTTCGGGGACTCGGATTGTTTTCTGAGTCGACTTGTTCTCAATGTAGATATTCTTGAGATATTCGGGTATGGTAACACCTTCTGCCACAGTTACATAGCGTGATTGAACCTCACGACGGGTACCGCCGATTTCTGTGTTGACAAAGCGGTTATCACTTCCGTCACGTGTCGTGGCATGGAAAATCTCATGTACCTCCTGATCGTTCAATTCCCAGCCAGTTGCTCCATGGATGTAAACGTCATCATTGGCACCAGTTGCTACAAGTGTTAATGATAGCGTGGTCTTGTCAACACGTATACAACGTAATACTACGTCGTTGAGGTCGTAGTCAGCTACTGCTGGACGATCCTCGAAACACATGGTATATGCTTCTGCCTCCACCTCTGGCTCTTCTTCTAATTGGTCTACGCCACCACCGATCTCAAGAACCAAGTCGCTGAAGTTACAGTCCGCACCTTCCTCGAAACACAGATAGGTCTTTCCGTTGGCGGTGAATGTTGCTATGCGTGGATCATCAAACTGCATGCCGTCCTTTGTACCTCCACCCAGCTCTTTATCAATTGACGTGAGGAAATGCCCTTTGATGTGGTTGACCTCTTTATTCAGCTGACCGTTACCATAGGTACATCCATGATTGTTGGCATTGAAATTGAAATTGTTGAGCGCATGTTTCATGCATAAGAATCCAATCTTATACCCTTTGGGGAAGATGGCACTTGCCTCATTGACTCCTTCTACGGGTGCCCCCTTGTAGTATGTCAACAGGAATTCCTGTCTGCGGTAAAGGGTACCTGCATTACTCTCAGGGGTAGTCTGTACACGCTCCACCTGTATGGCTTTGAACTTCGGCAGGCTCTTGATGTAGTCCGCCTCGCTCATACCAGCGGGAATCTCCGACTCTTTATAGTAATAGTAGAAGATGTTGTCATACTTAAACTCTGTGTTATATCCTTGTATGGGTATCAACGTAACAGGGTTAGTACCATCTGTGTATACAAAATTGTTATTTTGTGTGACATATGTGCTGTTACGGATGGTGCGGGCATTGTTCTTTTTGCCGTTGACGGAATATTCATCAGATGCATATTTATAAAAGATACTATTGAGAATAGTCTCAACATTTTCTTCCTCACCTGGTGCAAATCCGTCAATGGGTCTGTAGATGTGACCTTTGTTTTTATCGCTGTCCATTGTCCATCCACCATCAAATGTCTGACCGTCAGCAACTTCCCATATCTGGTCGTTCCAATTGGAATTAGCCCATTCTGTGTAGGTGTTGCCGCCAATCGTGCAGGTAGCACCTTGCTGGGTGCGTAAGGCATTGAAAGTCCAACGTGGTGCTCTCAGCTTCAGACTTGTAAAGGATGGCGCCTCACTGCTTGCGGCACGCATAGACCTGCTTCCGCTTGCCTGCTGGAAGCTCACCGACTGCTCACCGATGTTAAACACCTGGATGTAATAGTGTCCTTTGTTGTCTACACAGGCAGCGACCAGTTTCTCATATGCATTGGGAGCCTGATAGTTTAATGTGACAGTTTGTCCTTGTTGTGCATCAGCCTCAGCGAGAACCTTGGCATTGTTGTTCAGGAAAGGTGACTCTGTCAGGATCTGAACCTTGACAATATTGCTAAGAGCAGCATCAGCCTGTACAGTAACTGTGCTATTAGTAATGGAGTTCCAGTTTTGAGCAGGGTCAATGTCACCAAATATAAGTTTAGCGTTCTCGTTGATCTTGGCTTCCTCTTTTTGGCGAGCATAGGACTCTGCGTCAAAGTCCTTAACACAACTGGTTAAAACCAACAACCCCACACCTGTAAATAGTGCAATTTGTTTCATACTCATTAGTTTTTGTATATATTTGGTGCAAATTTACGAATAAAAATCCGAAAAACAATGTTTTTTAACAAAATATTTATATTTTGCGCATATTTTGTCTCTTTAATACCTTTTTCCATGGCATGGAGGTAACGAACAATCTGTTCAGGGAAGCGTCACTGTCATCTCTTGCCGTATAGTAGAGATAGAAGGTGTCATTAAGCATGACGGCACATGGCTTATAAATTCCAATCATGCCGATAGACTTGTTGGTGACAAGCGGTTGGGGATAAAATTGGAAATGATTATCTTTCAGTTGGGCAAGACAAATATCCGCGAATTTCTCATCAGTCTGTACAACCGCAAAAAGACTTGTTTTCCCCTCTTCATTTTCTGCCTCAAATAAATCCATATGCCATGGACGATAAAGTCGGCTAACCCCTTTGAAGGGAATGGTCTTGACATACTGGAAAGGTTTCTCAATAGCTTCTCCCTCCCATAGTGCCGCACCATGCGTCTTCATCCGGTTGCTGCCAACAAGCAGGTATGCGAACTCGATAATCCTGAACCTATAAAGTTGGCGCATCAGTGACTGTGGAAAATAGAAGACCCATTTAGGATTAAAGCGGATATGTATAGAGTAGGCGTATAGCTTTCCAGCAGTCTCCATGATAGTAGGACATATCTCATGGTCTGTTTGGATTGTTTTTTCCACGAGAGTAGGGGACTCAAGATAAGTGACTTCATTTTGTTGTACACAACAACCGAAAGTAGCCCTGCTATATCCTAAGTTTTTGGCGTGGTCTGTCTCGTTTTCCCGCCAGAAGACATAGAGTTTGTTACAATGGAAAATAAGCGTAGGATCGGAGTTGTATCCTTTCTCTGGTTTGTCTTTAATGATACAGTAGAATTTCCATGTTGTAGGTACTTCTCCTTCTTTGGCATCCGCATAACAGAGTCGTGGATTTTCCATGCCGTCTGTTTTTCCATAATACGGAGTGTAAACCATCCACCATTGGTGTCCCTCGAAACCTTCAGGAATATATCTAACGCAAGGGTGTACGACATCCCCATGTGTCTTGTCAGGGGTAGGATCCTCCATGTTACATGGTACTCCTTTGGAAAGGATGCCTTTTATTGGTCTTCCGTGTATCCGAAAAAGAAAATTCTTATATCTAGTGATAAGATGCTCTGTTGTATTGTTCATATGAATGATTTTTGATATGATACAGATTATGATATGCTGAATTTGATAGAATGATTTAAACATAATTCTCCACCTAAAGCAAACTTGTATTTTTCGTCGCCTCTTGTGAAATCTATTACTTGAAGTTTACCTTCTTGTATTGATTTTAAAATAAACTGATGCATTAAAAGCATTCCGGGAGAATATCGGGCAAAGTCTAAGTCTGTACCTGCAGCCATGATTCTTATTGCCTTGTCGTCAGGGTCATAGCCATAATTAAAGAAAGCTCTCAGTTTGCCCTCTTCGTCATAAGCCGTCATCACCTTGCTCTTGGTATAGTGAGTGATAGGTGTAAAGAATGGGAAAGTGTAGCGGAGACGGTTGATAATTCGGTACTTATATTTCCAAAATAAGGAGAAGTCGGCATATTTTACAGAGAGTTTAGCCTCTCTTAATTTCATACATTCTTGCCTGTCAACTTGTTGGTCGTCGTCATTGAATACAAGTGCTTTCCCATCCTTTTGCAATCTGTTGCTTGCTGTCCTAAGGTTCTGTCGGCTATTCTTGCTCAACATCTTGTGGTATTCTTCTACAGAAGGTGGTAATTGCAAGGAAACGCATGGAAACTCTTTGTTTTCAATGATGTGATATGAGTTCACGATATACTGATAGATAGATGTCGATTCTCTAAGATCCTCAAAACAAACCTTTTTTATTCCATATCTCTTACGCAAATCTTTCAACAAATAGTCAAAAGCAGCTGGATCAAAAGATTGATAAATAAAATTAAGGTAATCGCTGAAACTGAAACGTCCGATCAAGTAGACTCCTTTCCTGTTGAGAATTCGAAATGATCTCTTGATGATCCATAGTGGGGCTATCATACAGGGTTGACCGTCAGTCTCAACAAGTGCATAGACCGACTCGAAATGATTAGTATCCTCTGGAATATAGTGCTTCAGAAGCATAACATACCATTCATACGACTGGAAAAGGGTCATTTCCTCTCCAATTTCTAATGCTTTCCATTCCTCTTGGATTTGTTTCAAGTCTTTTGCTGGTACGTATCTGATTGTGTATGCCATCTTTATTACAAAAATAATTATAGTTATAATAAACTATCTTTTTTAGTCATATCATTCATCTCATAATTGAAATAATTTGTTGGCAAAGATACACATTTTCTATTAATTAAACAAGTTTTTTTTGGAAGTATCAGGAGAATGAAGTATCTTTGCATCAAATTAATCCCTCAATGGTCAAAGTTAGTGTCATCCTACCTATATATAATGTGGCTCCCTATTTGGAGGCAGCATTTGATTCAATTCTGAACCAGTCACTTAAAGAGATAGAAGTGATTGCGGTGAATGACGGCTCAACAGACCAAAGTGGGGATATCATTAAGCAGTATCAGCAACGAGACTCACGGATTATCTCTTTTTCCCAGGAGAATAAAGGACAGTCAGCGGCAAGGAATCTTGCGCTACAACATGCAACAGGAAAATATATCTATATGATGGACTCTGATGATATGTTGAGTAGCCCAGATGCTTTCCAGGTATGTTATGACTATGCAGAACAGAATCAGGCGGATTTCATCTTCTTCGACCGGGATTGGTTTGCAGATGATGGTCTTATAGCTACATCTGGGGTACATAGTACACAGTATGTTGAGGAAAACACAAGGTATAATGGTGAAACCCTGCTCAATCACATGCTTGACACCGTTTCTTATAATTCTGTTGTCTGGTTGCTTTTCATCAATCATGAACATCTAAAGCGTATAGGTTTAACTTTTTATGAAGGTATTATTCATGAGGATGAGCTGTACACAACCATACTGATGTTAAAAAGCCATTCAATCTATTGTTTAAAGCATAAATTGGTCAAACACCGTATACACTCTTCATCTACAATAGGAAAAAGGTTTGCCCGTCGTAATATGGACTGCTATCTCACAGTGGCTGATGAGTTGCTGCGATTCAGTCAAGCCCCCATTATCCACAAGTTCCTGCGTTATACGCTGAGTAAGGTGTTTTATACGGGGCACTTGATACCCAGTAAAGATAAGCTGGCGGTTTTCTGGCGTGCCATGAAATCTGGTTATTTGAAATATATTGGACTGAAGTCCTTGGTAAAGTTTATATGGTGATAATTTTCTGAAAAGTAATGAGTAATAATGAATGATATGTTTTCTGATAAGTTTAAATTAAGACTATGGTCGATAATCCATCCAATTAGGTCACTTAAGGCTTTGTATTTTGATCATTGTGTCCAACCTTCTGAAAAATGGATTGAGATTCAAAAAACAAATCCCAAGAAGGCTGTGGATATGAAATGGAATCGTTTCTACCGTCGGTATTTTCCATGGGATAATCCCAGAACGCTTGGTGAGAAAGCAACTTGGCTGTTGGTTAATACCGATACCTCTATGTGGACGGAGTTGTCAGACAAATATGAGGTACGTAAATACATAGAACGTTTAGGATTGAAAGACATTCTGACAGAGTGCTATGGAGTATGGGAACGTGCTGAGGATATCGATTTTGACAGTCTTCCCGACAAATTTGTCCTTAAATGCACGCATGATTGTGGTAGTACGGTTATCGTACGTGATAAAAGTAAAATGGACAAGCAGAAGATTATTGACTTTTTACAAAAACATTTAGATGTGAATTATGGTTACGAATGGTGTGAGCTACATTATTCTGCAATTAAACCGAGGGTGATGGCTGAAAGTCTTATTGAGATGGGTGATGAAAAAGAATTCTCATCAGAAGCAACCGTTGACCATAAGATACGTTGCATTGACGGCAAGGCACAATATGATTTAGTTTGTTATGGTCGCACGTTGGCTAGTGATGGCGGCAATAATAAATCCGTTGTTGACCTTTATGATATTCAAGATTGGAAGCCAATGCGCCAATATCTTAAATACCCTAGTACGGGATATAGGGATTTGTCCAAGCCAGAGAATTTTAATCAGATGATAGCAATTGCGGAGAAGATGAGTCAAGGATTTCCGCAAGTGCGTATTGATTTGTATAATATAAAAGGTAAAATCTATTTTGGTGAAATGACTTTTTATTCAGCATCTGGCATGAATAATTACCTTACCCTAGAGTTTCAGCGGATGATTGGAGATAGGATTCGTTTACCCAAAGTATAATATCGAAGGGAAGGAAAAGACAATGACATCAGTACAGAACAGCAGGTTAGAGTGGATTGACTGGATGAAGACCTTGGGCATTTATGCTCTCGTCTTAGGGCATTTCTATTCTGTTGGTGAGAAATTCGTCTATGTTTTTCATGTGCTATCGTTCTTTGTGATCTCAGTTTTTTGTAAGAAAGGAAAGACAACCTATTGTTTTGGAAGAAGTTTTGGTATAATTGAGCGGTTTTAATGCTGCTATTGTTCAAAATAACAAATAGATAGAGATATGTCTGTTGTTAGTAAAATGATAAGAAAGGCTTCCTCTCCATGGATGCTGTTGGCACTTTGTGCTGTAAATCTTTTAGTGATGCATTATCATTTTGTGAGTGCAGGTGACATAGAGGATGAATTGGAATTTACAGCATATTTTGACAATTTCACAGGAATAGCCATCGACGTTGTCGTTGTGTTTCTGTTGTCCTGCTTGTTATGCTTGAAACGCATGAAATTAGCATTGAGCATCACATTTTTTAACTTTCTTTTGGATGTTCTCCAACCTGATATATGGTCGTTTCTTCCATCATTACCTTACGTTGTCTGCTGTTGGGCAGGGAGGAACCTTGTTTGATAAGCAAATCTTGGATAGCGTGATAGCGGGTCTGAGGTGGAACGACTTGCTTTTTTCTTCCCATACCCTTGTATGTTGTTATTATCAGAAACATGTGTAATGTCAATAAGCTTATGTCGAAGACTTTCTTAGTACTAGTTGTGGTGTGCTGTATAGATTTTGGATCACATATTTTTTATTGTTCCATGAGTCCGGAGACTAGATATGTGAGTTTCTTCCTCCATAGATTTTATCACAGGCAGTTCTCTGACCATTAGTTCCTCTGCGACCCCAACCATTCATCTTATCGCAGGGGAGCGATAAGAAATCTGCTGCATGAGGTAACTTTCATTCTTCAGGGAACTTTTGATTTGTCTGAGAAACAATACAAGCTGATATCAACCGAAATGCATGATGCAAGACAGTCGCTGTCTTTTTCGTCCTCATCACTACTGGCCGACAAGAATGTCATTTTCATTCTGGTGGAGTCATATATGTCTTTTACTTCTGAAATGATGGTCAACGGTCAGGAGGTTACCCCGTTTCTGAACTCCCTAAAGCGGGACTCTACCGTCTATTACAATGGTAATATGAATGAGAATGTCACTATCGGGGAGTCTTCTGACGGACAGTTTATCTATATGACAGGCATTCTTCCCTTGCGTTCTGTTATTACAGTGTCAAAAGCTCGTTTCATCAGTCTGCCGGGACTTCCCAAAGTATTGGGCAGGGACTCAAGAATGATTATACCCACTACCAGTACGGTATGGGATCAAGATGAGATGTGCAGGCAGTATGGCTTTGACCATTATTACTCCAGTATCGACTATGAGGGAGATCATGAGGTTTATTTAAATGATGAGCAGATTTTTAAAATGGCTATGGAAAAAGACAAGAATGCAAAGCAGCCCTTCTTCTCTGTGATTCTGACGATGTCCATGCATCAGCCGTGTACCTCTTAGATTTCCCCATTTTTCCCGAAGGCAGGTCACCATCTGGACAATGAGCTTGCGTGTTATCTGAGTGCTTGTCATTACACAGACCGGCAGATTGCTGATTATTTTGACCACTTGAAAAAAACAGGACTTTATGAGAATAGTCTTATCGTCATAGCCGCCGATCATCATGTGCATAATTCCGACTTAGGGGGTGACAACAAGCATATACCACTATATATAGTCAATGCTCCCATTAAGCCGAAGCAGATTTGGCAAGGTGAGTGTAACCAATTGGATGTATATACCACATTGTTCGATATGATAGGTGGTAGCGGTGAATGGTGTGGACTGGGACGTTCTCTGTTGTCTCTCAATTATGAGAAATATATATCAGTTCAAACATGGAATGTGTCTGAATGGGTTATCATGAGTAAATATTTTGATTTGGATAAAGTAAAAGAATCGTATGTTACAAAAAAGCAAAATAATTAGATTCCTTTCATGTTTTGTGCTAATAATAACGCTATCAATCATGTTTTTGACAATGCCTATGTCATTCCTTCCTAGTGGAAATCTATCAGAACATTTCATAGCTCATGGGGGTGGCATAATCTGTGGTAAAATATATACGAATAGTTATGAAGCTGTTGTCAATTCTTTGAAAAAAGGTATAAATATATTGAATTAGACATGATGTTGACAGTCGATAGTCAACTTGTTTGTATGCATAGTTTTGAAGACTTCCGTAAGATAACGGCAATGCCAGATAGTATACCCTTGACCGAAGGATATTTTAAAAAACAACATGTCTATGGGCGATTTGTTCCTTTGACTGTAAAAGATGTTGTTGCTCTTCAGAAAAAATGTCATTTTACATTAGTGACTGATAAAACTTCAGATCCCCAAATAATTGACCGCTATTTTTCAGGAATACGGAAAACCGTGATGGTAGAAGCTTTTAGTATCGAGGACTATGTGACTTTAAAGGGTATGGGATATACTCCCATGCTTAGTCAGAGTTTTAGATGTGAGTCTTTATGGAGAATAGGGTGGAAATGTATTCGTCATCACGTTGATTGGATATCTACCACATTGTATGCTCCAGAAGATGTGGTAAAAATCAGGATTCTTAAGCGACTCTTTGGCATTCATTTCGCAGTGTATCCTACTAATCCTAATCCAAGACTTTTTAGGAAATACATAGGCAAGGATATTGATCTTATATATGTTGATGACAAGGATATTTTCAATATAGATAATAATTCATACTAATGCGTTAAAGAAGTCTTTCGCAAACCTTTCTTTGTGGAAGTACTTGGAGCGCTCATACGACACAGCAGTCATTTGTGTTCGTTTTTCAGGGTGATAGTACAAATCAAGAATGGCAATGGTCAAATGGTCTGCCAAATGTTCGTCAGTCTCTAGAAGAATGGCGTTTTCTTCGCTTACTTCTTCTGGTATTCCACCCCGTAGAGTAGTAATGATAGGTAACCCCATTGCTTGAGCTTCAAGTTCTGTAGTAGGGAAGGGATCATTCCATATAGAGGGAATAACAGCAATATCTGAGAGTTGTAAATAATCAGGCATTTGTTCATAGGGAACAAATCCTGTGAAGATAATCTTATCCCCAATAGTTTTTGCCTTGTTTTTTAATGAATGTATAAAGTCATCCTCACAATCAGTGTTCCCAAAGAAACTGCCACCGATAATCATCAATTTAATTTGTGGATAGTCTGTTAGTTGGAGCATTGCATCAATGAGTTCGGAAACACCCTTTTCCTTATTGATGCGTCCGCTATATACCATGACAAAGTCGTCATCAGTAAATCCCATATCATGACGAGTAATAGAAGACCTCTCTTTCTTGGAAAAATTTTTTAGGTTAATACCATTATGTACAGTCTGTATCTTTTCAATAGGAAAATAAGCAGATGCTTTTTCTTTGATATAATCTGATACAGTGATGATTTTTGTAAAACTATTGAAGATGATGCTATGGTATTTAGACCGTTCTTTCCGCACCTCATTATGCATGTGCAGGATGAGGTTCTTAAGTCCTCTCTGTGACAGTTTATAGGCAAGACCGGCACCATTCTCTATGATAATATAATCAAAGTCCTTTTTTTTAAGGTCTGAGTATACCTTTTCAAAGTAATATTCAATAAAATAATTGTAATATTCGTTGTGATGCAGATAGCCATATATTTTCCTCGCTATCCTTGCCTTGAGGCTAGTGACATCGATAAATACATAGTGGTTGACATTAGAACGAAGGGCTGGATGATTAGCTAGTCTTTCATCCCACGGGCTATATACCGTGATGTCATGTAGTTTTTCACGGTCATTATATTCCAGATAGAAATCTATCAGGTTCTCTACGGCTCCTCCTTGTACGGCAGGAATAGGGAGCATTCCACAGGTTAAAACAGCCAATTTCATAAACTTATCGTTTTATTTGGTTAATCCTAATTTGTATAAAATACGATCTTTCCACTGATAATATTTAGTCATCAGGGAACGGTTACGGCAAAGCCAGCGAAGTCGGAAGTTGACAAAGTGTTTCGGATAGTCAATGATGGCATTAGGAGTGACCAAAAAATGGCTATAGTCGGTGACACGATCTTTCATGAATCCCCGATGCTGAAAGTGGGCATATAGTGACTCCTTTTTCTCTAGTTGTCCATTGTTGAATCGTAACATATAGAGCTTGTTGTTAACATGCTCGAAGATAACTTGTTGCCATCCTCTTGTAAGACTATTAAAATGATAGGACTGTTTGGGCTTGGAGGCATTGTCGAAAGGCTCTTCTAACCAGCAGTCGTTAGGACGACTATCACGCCACTTGTCGCTGCATCCCTTGTGATTGAACTCATCGAAGAAAGTGATTTTTGAGGTGGTGAACGCATCACGGTAATTCTGATAACCATCTACCTGTTTCATGAAATAGGTGTTGGCGTCCTCATCATTACGTAACAGAGTCAGGTGACCCCATCCTAATATGAATGGATGTTCTAGGATACTATCGGTGAGGAAGGAACGGATGTCCCCGTATACGAGGTCGAGGTCACCAAAGCCCCAGAAGTTATAGTCCTTGATATAGTTGTGAAGGATGTAGCCGTATGCCTGTTTGTATTCACAGAGTTTATAGGGACGGTCAAGGACGATGGGGAAATCGAACGCCTTCTGTACTAACTGCTGGAAATCACTGAACGGCATCTTGTGTACAATGATATTATCAGCGGGTTCCACGTTGGCATCAGTAAAAAACAGATAATCAATAGTAGGATTGCGGAGTGCTGAAGCACGCCACATCTTATATTGTATGGGCAGTGTACCGAAATAGGGAAATATGATGACGATAGATTTCATGTTGGTTATGATTAAAATACTATTTTTTGTATGTACTTGTTTTTATGTAGAAGTATTGAGAAAAGATAACCTCCAGCAAGTGCAAAGGTGAGTTGAATGAAAGATGTTAACACAGCAAAATGCAGGGGGAGCATGTCTGGTAAAATGCTGTCGGAAAACTGTTTCCCAAGTAGGATAAACGGTATCTCAATGCAAAAAATGGTCATGGAGTGCTTTCCGATCTGTTGTACCCCCTTGCCTAAAATAGTTCCCTGGAGTAGCCTGGCAATATATATAAGTGCTATACAGCCTGTGACTGCAGCAAAAAAACAGGTAGGAATGGATGGTCCATACTTTCTGACAGAGATATTGATGCCATCAAAGAATGGTAGTAATAGAAAGTATAAGATGACAGATAGGAAAATGAGAGGGTAGGGCTTTCCACTACTAAAGGTATTAGGAGAATATTTCCGTATTTGTGTGCCACAGAACATAATGACAGCCATCAATGGTGCTGTGTCAAGACTCCAGGGGAGTAAGATGGGGAGGTATGTTGCAGCAGCCGTCACAACAAAGTATGAGCCAATAAGCCAGTATTGGTATTTTGGATAGTAAATGAGGAGGTCGTAGAGCAGATAGGCAACGACCATGCAGGTGAGGAACCACATGGGATAATTGCCAATAATAAATAAGGGAAAGATATCTGTTACTGTACCAAAAGGAAAGAAGCAGTATCTTGAATAAAATATGCCAAATATAGCACGTAAGGAGAAGTCGTGGAAGTAAAGGAGCAATAGAATATTGAAAAAAAGGTAAGGTTTAAGTAACTTGATGGCTTGTCGACTAAAGCATAAGGTTAGTTTGATGTCTTTTTTTGAAGAGGTGTAGCCTGAACAGAAAAAGAAGATAGGTACGAAGAACGGCAAGGTATAGTACATCAGTTGCCAATGCTCAGTATGGCTGAGTACCACTAGTATGATACCTAATCCTTTGGCTATGTCAATATAGTCTAGTCTCTGTTTCATGTTACTCCATTTCAAAAGCGATGATGTAATTTTCCGGTGACAAGCCGTGTAATAATCTTTACAGCATAGGTGAGCCATTTACGACTATGGTTATTCTCTAAGATGCGCATGAGTTTATACATGGTGCTCTTGTCTAGCAAATGGAGGGTTTCATAGTCTCGGATAGCGGCAGGAGGTAAAACTTCTGCGACAACTTGATGATGTTCTTGTAATCGTTGCTCATTGTAAGCTATACTAACACCGTCTGGTTCTCTTCGGCAGATAATATCATCTATAAGTTGTATACTGCACTGTTCCACACAAATTTTTTGAATGTAGAATTTAACATCAGCAACTAATCTTAGGGATTCGTCATAAAGGGAGTTTTTAAATAGCTCTCTTTTGAAAAAAGTGCTCTGATGAGGAAGAGTGTTATGAACAAATGTTATCATAGAGACTCGAGAAGGTAAAATTGTAGCAAATCCCTGTTGAGTGGATTCTTTGAAATGGTAGTCCCTTCCAACAATAATATCTGAAGACAATCCTTTTCTCGATAGATTCTCTAATACGTTTTTATCATAAAAACAGTCACCAGAATTCATAAAGTTCAGGTAGTCACCATGTGCTTGTGCAATACCCTTGTTCATGGCATTATAGATACCCTTGTCGGGTTCAGATACCCAGTAGTCTATATCTTTATCATATTCTTTCAGGACCTCGGCACTACCATCAGTGGAGCCACCATCAATGACGATGTACTCAAAATCACGGTAAGTCTGGTGAATCACACTTTCAATGGTTTTCCGTAGCCCTTCTTTGTTGTTGTAATTGACGGTGATAATTGAAAATGTCATAAGGATAGGAATTGAATTGAATATTATTAATAGATAGTACTCAGCCATTCAGCAAAGAAATGGTCATAGACCTGATATATACCTTCTGTTTGTGTGACAAGGTCATTCTTAAGTAATAACTTGATGGCAGACTGAAGAGAACTGGCAGAGTTGAGATTGTATTTCTTGATGAATCTCATTGATGTGATGATTCTTTGCAAGTCCCTCCTTGGCAATAGCTTGTAATACGATTTTCTGTCTTGGAGGAAGGTTGGACATTAGATCTTTGTAACTTCCTTCCTGAGACAGAATAACATTATTCTTAGCCTCATTGATCATGATAGGCTGACAAAGTCCACCAGTTGGTGTCAAAGCATATAGTTCATTCATCATCATCTGTATCAACTTCCCTGTCACTGACATATTCGTCTGATAGGTATTTCCCAATGATAAAGGGGTTCCTTGTATCATTTACATTCATCATATTTTTGATTTTATTGCAAATATAATAATAATATTCATAATAAAGTTTGTTGAACCATACTATTTGATGTTCTTTAACAAATTTGCATTTTCACAAATAACTCTCATTGATTGCAAAGGTAAGAAATAAGTTTTATTTTCATCTTCTAATTTTAATTTTCTAATTTTTTTTGTAACTTTGCCATAAAAATATAAATTGATGCGAACTGTAGGAATACAAAAGCAGCGTTTGGTTTGGCTTGATTGGATGAAGATGTTTGCCATCTTGTCAATAATATGGGGGCATTTCTTCTCGACAGGACATTTGTATCTTTATGTGTTCAGTGTTCAGGCGTTTTGTGTCATCTCAGGTTTTTTGTATAAGAAATCACCTGATTGGAAAACTTGTCTGACAAAGTGCTTCTGGCAGTTGTTTGTACCTACGGTTATCATGAGTTCTTTAATGCATCTTGAGGGCTATATACGATGTCTGGCACTGGGCACGCAATATGATGTCTCTTGGTTCTGGTTCTTTAAGTATCTGTTATTAGGAAGCCACTGGTGTATGGGACCATGTTGGTATTTCTATACTTTGATAGTGATGAGGATTATCATGCAGCTTATGTCAGAGAGGAAGTGGGTGTATGTTTTGCTGTTTATAGTGTGTTCTGCTGGTGCAATTGTTCTTAATCAGAATGGCATCAAGGTTAGCAATGCCAATGTCTGTGTATTGGTATGTATGCCCTTGTTTTTGATAGGTGTCTTCCTGAAAGATTTCAAGACGCAAATAGTACGATGGCATAATTATTTACTAGAAGCGGTTTTAGGTGTTGTTGCGGCATCTGTCGTGTTTCTATGTGGGGAGTATAATGGCTACGTATGGATGTATCTTGGCGGGTATGGCAATAATTATGCTTTATATGTCATAGGAGCAATGGCTGGTGTTGCAATGCTTTACGTGATTTCTTTATGGTTGTCACGACTGAATCATCACGGCATGGTGCAAACCATCTCAAAAGGTTCTATTCTTATCATCGGAATGCATGTCATTATCGTTTGGCGACTGAAGGAAATTCCAGACCGCATGTGGGGTGAAGATTTGCTCTTTTCTGTGTTGATACTGTGTGCCTTTATCCCTGTTGTCCGTCTGGCAGAATTGTATTGCCCTGTTATATTAGGAAGGTATAAATAACGGCGATAATTGAATATTTCATAGTTTTTTGATGCTTTTGATTCTTTTAAGGCTATCCTTGGCTCCCTTGGCAAAAAGGAGGGTGAGGGTGAGATCAATGGTTAGGAAGATGACCATGCCAATGGCGGCATATTCTATCCATGACCAGATACTTTGATAGGGGTTAATGGGAATACGGTATAAGATAAATGTAGAAGAAAAGAAGGACAAGGCAGATATCGCATAATTCCTCATGACTCCTTTCCAATAAATAGATATTGGTGCTTTAAAGCCAGATGAAAAGAGATAATAGGGCTTCCAAAGTACGACAATGCTAAGGAGACTGCCAATTTTACCTAACAGGATACCAATAATACCCCATTTTAGTCCACAGATAATCGTAATCGAGACATTGATTATTAATTCTGCCCATGCAGACCAAACATCTGCATAGAGCCCGTGGGCATAATTAAAGGAATCAACGGCATTGCGCGAGTTGGCGATATAGATAAAGATAATAAGAAGTATCAGGATTTTATGGTCCATGATATACTCTGATCCTAACCAATGTGTAACGAAGGGCTCTAAAAAATTGTATAAAGAGAAACTTATAATGGCGGCAATTGTGTGCTGAATGGTTGTAAACTCCCAGAAAACGCTAAGCATCCGCTTCTTATCACCTTCAGCAACCAAGTTTCCCACACTTGCGCCTACGCTGCCTGTAACGGCAGAGAAAAGGGATATGAGCTTCGAGATAATAATCATATAGTTGCCATAATAAGCTACCATTTTCAGAGATACGAAAAGGAAAATGAAAAGTTCGTCACTTCTGACTAATACAAAGTCCTTGATTTTATGAATGAACACCTGTTTAGTCTTTGTGATAATCTCTGGATATTTTTTGAGTAATGCTTTGCCGTCTTTTTTGTTAACCTTTAACCAGGGATATTCCTTATTGATTTTCCAATTCAAAATAATACAACCAATGATACCGAACAGGAATTCTACAGCTACCCAAATATACAAGTTTTTGTAATAATATGCCAGGAATATCTGAAGGGCGATTTTTACTAGGTTTGCAGACTGGTAGTAGATAGCAACCAAATAGTTTTTTTGATCAGCACTGAGCAGAATCTGTCGGTAATTGATGAAATAGCCAATGAGTGAAGAGCCTAAGAACGAATAGAAAGCAAAATAGATGATGCCAAGCCCTAAATTGGCATGGGCAAAGATAAGTGGGAAGAAAAGGCTAATTACAAAAGCTCCTGCAAAGATAATAGCTCCTATCCAGTTGTACAGATATCCTAATAATGATAGGATTTCTTGTATTTCTTTCTTGTTATCTGTCTGGAGGGGTTTAAACAGAAAATATCCAATACTCGCAGAGATACCCAGTTCTGTCAGGTTCAGATAACCAAGAATATTGCCCAATGTACCAGTCAGTCCGATAAACTCAGCTCCAAGGCAGTCAAGGAAAATCTTTCGGGAGAAAAAGGCAAAAAAGAGGGAAAGGAAGTAAAAAATCAAATTTACTTCCGCATTCAACATACTCTTATGTACCCGTCCGCTCATAGTCCTTGCTTGTCATGAGTAGTATGGAGGAAATCCTTGCTTTTCAAATCCATTTTAAACAGGTTGGCAAGCATAAGACCAACCAGTTTGACGGTGGAAAGCAGCTTTCCGAAGAGTGCCTTAGTGCGCATCCTCTTGGGGATTGCAACGAAGATAGAAAGAGAGATAACGAGGAAAAGTCCCCACCACTTCAGACTCCATGGGAAGGAAATGGCTGTCATCACTATTGCAAAAAAGCAGGTAAGTACCAAAAGGATAGAACGGGGGATTAACGCCTGCTGCATTGTTTTGTCGATATAATGGATGTTGCCTGTCTTGATAGCAGTAGGGAGGTAGGGGAGCATCATCAACAGACTTTGTATCTGTCCTGTCATCCAGCGGAGGCGTTGACGTTGGAAATTCTCTGAGCTGCTGACTTTCTCATCGAAGACCAGAATATCTTCTTCATATTTGATGAAGATATGCTCCTTCATCAATTGAATTTCCATTTCACGGTCTTCCACGGCTGTTTCAAATAAACCGACATGGTTTTTGAACCATTCATATTCGAAACACATGCCAGAACCAATCAGTGCAGAGGAAATGCCAATCCTGTTATGCGCCTTGCGGAAGAGTGTGTTGTTGATCTCCTCGCTGATACCATCCAAGACAGCGACATCATTATCTCTGTTCTTAGCGCAACGGTGACATTGGATGGCGCAATGTCCTTGTTGACAGGAAGCATTGACCTGTTCCAGGAAATCAGATAGTACGACATTGTCTGCATCTAAGATAATGACATAGTCGTAGTGCTCCTCTGTATGCTCCAGTGCGTAGTGGAGTGCTTTTGCCTTACTGCTTTTCTCAAACTGTGGGGTGAACAGAGTAATAGGCAGTTGGCGAAGTTGCTCATTGGTCTCTTCCTCCATGTGGTCAGAGATGACTCCGATATGATAAAACTCCTGAGGATAGGTACTTTTCAGACACTGGCGGACGGAATGGACGATTACTTTATCTTCCTGATAGGCAGGGAAGAGAATTAGAAATGAGAAATGAGAAGTGAGAAATGAGGAATGATTCGAGGGAGCAGTTCTTTTCTTTGTTAAATGAGAGGGGAATAGGGAGACAAAGGCATAGAAAGCTACATAGATGACAGATGGTGCCATGAAGATCCATAGCAGCCAGTCTATCGTATGTATTGTTGTCCACATGATTTAACGTTAACCTTTCTTTTCTTTTAATTCCCTACGTTCTACCCAGTCGGCAATTTTGGATAGACCGGGTATGGATTTCATAAGTACTATGGGCGTTTTGAAGAAAGTGGAGTCCCAGTTCTTGTCTACCAAATAGTCTGGGGTTGCCATGGCAAATACCAAGAGTACAATGGCAAATAAAGCCCACCATTTAAAGGCGAGGGAGGTATAAATCATGGGCATGATTATTCCCATTAATACAATCACAGCCATTAACAGCATACGGGGCATCAGCATCCATTGGATAATCTTGTCTGCCCAACTGTAATATCGGTTGACGAGGGCTATCGGCAGGTATTTGATGTTCTTCAGGAGTGTTATGAATTGTGCCTTTATCCAGCGCCCTCTCTCCCGGTTGAACTCATCAGATTCACGGGTCTTCTCGTTAAAGACGTATAGTTGGTCAAAGTAGTCTACATGGATATGCTGACGCATCAGCATGGCATCCAGTTCCTTGTCTTCCCAAGCTGATTTGACCTCGAAGATGTTGTTCTTAAACCAAGTGAAGTCAAAAGCACAGCCAGACCCCATTAAACCAGCCGATAGACCAACCGCGATATGTCCACGACGGAAAATGGAGTTGTTGATTTCCTCAAAGATAGCTCCCATGCGTGCAGCTGTCGTGTCCCGGTTACGGGACAGTATGTGGGTCTGTATCGCCTTGGTTCCCGCAGACTCGTAAGCAGCATTCAGATTCTCAAGAAATTCGGGTTCCACCAAATCTCCAGCATCTAAGATAACGACAATATCATATATTTTAAATTGGGGAAGATTGTTGATGGCAAGTTGCAATGCCATAGCTTTTGTACTTTTCTCAAATTTGGGTGTCAGTAATGTAATCGGTTCCTGGGCAAGGCGCATGTTGGTCATCTCATCGTTCTGATCTGATACGACAGAAATGTCAAATTGGCGTTGTGGATAGGTCTGTCCTAAAACAGATTTCACTGTCTGAATTACCTTTTTGTTCTTATAGGCGGGAATTAAGACAATAAACCGGTTCTGATGATTAGTCTTGGGTAATGCTCCCTGATGTGCCATCATGGAGGTGATAGTAAAAAACAGCATGTATAGTACAGTTAATGCTGTAAAGATAAACAACACCCCGTCAACGGTATATAATATTTTCCAAAAATCCATATCTTTATCGTTTTATAAAATTCCAAATTCCTTTGATGACTGCTACAGCTAAGTCAGTCTTGCCTGTGAAGGTATATTTTACCATATCCCGTATAGCTACTACGCTTACCAGATAAGCATAGGTTAGGTATTTAGAGCCTCCTTGAATGTTACGTTGGGCAAAAAACAGACGGTTGCGGGTGGTATAGAAAGTCTTGAGGGGAGATGCTTGTCCTGTCGTCTGACTCTCTTTATGGAAAACAGTGAGGGCAGGATCATACCAGATATCATAACCAGCTCTTTGAATCATCACCGACCAATCAAGTTCCTCATAATAAAGGAAATAGCATTCGGGCATCATGCCAACTTTTTCAATCACCTCTCGCTTCACCAGCATAGCGGCACCATGTGCATAAGGGGTAGGGTGCGGAGTTTCGTATTGTCCTTTGTCTTCTTCCCCATAGCCAATGGTCTTATTACGGAGCGTAATGGAAGTCAGACGGGTATATCCTGCAAATTGTATAGGTTGGTGACCCCATGTGAATCGTATTTTGGGACAGACCATACCGATTTTATCGTCATTTTCCAGTCGATTAATCAATGGCAGAATCAAATCTCTTACCTCTAACCTCTTACCTCTAACCTCTAATAAGGTATCGTTATTTAAGAAAAAGAGATATTTCCCATGAGCAGCCTTTATACCAAGGTTATTGCCTCCGGCAAAACCGAGATTCTGTTCACTCCTGATAACCGTCACATGGGGAAAGCGTCTTTCTATTTCTGAAGCTTCGTCTTGAGTAGAGGCATTATCCACTACAATGACCTCTAATGACTCGTCATCAGCAGGTAATGACTCAATCAATTCACAGGTGTCTTTCAGCCCGTTATAATTGATGGTAATGATGGATAATAACTTTTCAAGTTTCAATTTATCTCTTACTTCTTACTTCTTACTTCTTACTTCTTACATCTTACCTCTTACCTCTGACATCTTTTATACTCTTGATGCTTTTTTCTTTTCTAACTTCAATTGTTCCCTTTCTTCCTGTTTGGCTATTTCTCTTGCTTCATATTCTACCCATTCCTTCTCCATGAAAGGTAAAACATATACGATGGTCAGTCCTCCATAAAAAATCAAGCAATTAGGGAATTGCATGAGTACTTGGTTACCATATGCGCCTAGTTGTATTCCAACAAAAGCGCAGCACATTCCAGCTCCAATTCCTCGTAGCGAGGGGCTATCTATTTTAAATAAAACAATCCAACAAGCTCCGCCTAACATCAAAAGCATTGTGATAATAAATGTCGTAATGCCAATTTTCCCAGTACGAAGCCAGATGAATACATACTCTGAGTCTGGTGGAATACTAGACATTCTGGCATATTTATTATTGGCTGGTACATTTTCATAATTCATACCCAATCCAATACCCCAAGGTGCATCTTTCATATATTTACGCATCGTTTGCTGATTAATAGTACGAACATTGGCTGATTTGTCTTTAGGATCAAGAGCAGAACGCATACGACGAATTTGTTGATTACTGCCACCAATATTTGTAAAAGCAAGAATAATGTAGGAAAATATAAAAAAAGTCATCACAGGGATAGCAATCTTAATGGTTTTTGAGAGGAAAACATATACTATTATACCTGCGCCAAAACATGCTATAGCTGTGCGCGTACCTGTTTGGAACATCGCCCATACACAAATAAATCCAGTTATTAAAAAGAAGTAGCGATGTTTCTTAATTTTACTTGTGATTCCGATGATAAAAAATACTATCGCGGCACAAGCAATTCCTTCTCCATAATTTGCGGCATCACTATAAAAAGAAAAATTACGAATCAAGGTTCCACCTTGTAATACATGGGTCACACTATTTGCCAACCATGCATTTTCGGCAGCACTATATCCAAAATGTAATTGTTTCCAAGTGTACGCTGCTGCTAGAATGGATAGTCCTGCCCAGAAAAAAATATATTGGACAAGTCTTTTAGTATTATTAATATAAATGGTGAAGACCAAGAAAACATACATAATCTGGAAAGCCATCATACGAGCCCCTTGATACCACGCCCCTATATTGATCCCTAATCCACAGGTGTCGTTTAAAACCTCCAAAGTACAAAAACCGCACCAAATGAAAAGTGCATATAGCATAAGGTTAAATGTTCGGTCGAAGTGAGGTGTCTGACGTGCATCCATAATAGCCACAGCAAGTAAGACGATTTCCAATCCTTCAACCACTATTGATATCGGTAGACCATCAGGTAATAAATGATTTCTATCAAGACCAAATACGATGTAGTTAAAGACGCATAGTGTCCAGAATACTGCCATAGGATATTTAAAAGCAATATATCCAAAAACTATAATTAGTGGAGTCGCACATACTAAGGCATAGGCACTGAACCCTGCTGAAATGAACTGGTAAATGGCTAAACCAAACAAGAGAAAGAGCAATAATGCTCTTCCTCCAGTTTCTTGCTTGTATGTTGCAAAATCCTTTATCATTACTTGGCATGGTTGTTTTCTGTTGCCGTCAGTCCTAACTGGGACATGCGATATACGAAGTTGTTGAACTTCGTGTAAGGTGGCAACTGACCGACGAATTCCTCTACCGCATAGCGGCTTGCTTCTGTCAAATACATAAAGAGAGTATTCTTATGCTCTTCATCCAGCATCGCCTCGACTTCCTTTAATGCTTTCTGGTCGACATCCTTCCATGTGCGATTGGCACGGGTGACCATCAAGTTGACTGTAGCCATATTCAACAGGGCGGGGGAGATGGAGTTCTCGTCCAAGTTTGGATACTCTATAATAGCAATTTCCTCAGGGAGAATATCAGGACAAAGATCCTTGATGCCATTCGCCATGATGAACTTGCTATCTTCAGCGAGGAAATCTTCATCGTAGGTCAGGCGACGAACCTGCAGACCGATGGATATCCAGTAGTTCTCTAACTCTTGTGCAAGGAAACTCTTTCCGTTACCGGAGTCGGTGGATAACAGGTTGAGGACGTTCTGCTGTCCTTCCTTGAACTTAGGTAGTAATGCCTTACTGAGTTGACGGAGTGACATGTCTGCAATCGTCTTGTTAAAGCGACGATAACGTAAGTTACTTTCCTTAGGATAGCAACCCATGACGGGTATCTTGGTGATACGCTCTGAACGCATGCGGTCACGCAAAGTACGGTCAAGGAGTTCGATGATGAAGAACCATAATGCCGTCAACATGAAGGTAAGCAGGAAAGCACCCAACAAAATCATCAGACGGTTGGTAGGTTGTGCATTCAACGGGAACATTGGTGGGTTCAGTACACGTAAGGTTGCCGTTGACATCTGAAGATTCTTCTGACGAAGACGAGCGGCATTCAAAGCTTTCAACATTTCCATATAGTTGCCTTCCACGAATCCAATATGACGACCTTTACGATCCAGTGTAGCACCGATAGGTGAGTAGAACAGATATTGGCGATCCAAATTTTGCTTCATGATGTCTGTGGCAGACATCTCTGCTCTAGCTTTTTCCATAAGTAACATTTGTTCCAGCCATCTTCCAATCATATCGCTTGCTTTAACACCGGTCTCTGTGCTATAAGTTCCTGCCTCAATCTCCTGAGTGAGGTCTTTCACACTATTGGTAGTTGCTGTCAGTTCTCGTTGTGCCTTTTGCATCTCCTCTTGTGCCTCATTATTAAGGTCACCACCTTCACCACCCATTAAACGGAGGTTAGAGATACGGGACTGTAAACGGGAAATATCTTTGATCTTATCCGTAAATTGTTTGTTGGCACGAATGACACGTGCTCGGTCACCTAACTGACGTTCCAGATAGTCCATCAATGCCTTGGAGGTGGTGTAATCCATCAACTGCTGGTTGCGGAAATTCTGTTGTTGCATCTCCAAAATAGTCAACTGTTTGGTCTGCTCACCATAGTTGATAATACGCTTGGAAATATTATAGCGAATCAGATCGTCCTCGGCACCTGTCAAAATACGATACAGACGAGCTACCTCACGTTCAAAGAACTTGATGACATTATTGGTCTCACCAAAGCGAAGCTGTTGGTAGTGGCGGGCAAAAACCTCATTCAGAATGTCCAGCGTATTGTAGGCAATACCAGCATCATTTGCTGAATAGCCAATATCAATAATATCACTATGTTGCAATTGCATCACTTTTAATCTTCCAGTAATATTGTTGATGCCAAAATAGGGATGATAATTCAATAAACCGAATAGATAGTTTGCCTGATTAGGCTTTTCGTATGCTTTTAGGTTTGCATATGTTGTCGATTCACTATTGTGGTTAATCAATGCCTTGACATCAGCAGGAACAGATGCATTCAACTGTCGGAAGTGCTCAGCTGAAATATAGTTGTTGTCCTTATTGGGATTACCATACATCATACAGCGGGCAAAGAGACGTAATGATACCTCACGAATCGTGTTCTCTGTGGTGATAATCAACATCAGGTTGGTGATGTTGGTCTGTGGATTACCACCAGCAATACCCGTACCGCCTTCTATGTTATAACCGGTAATCATACCCGTGTAAATAGTAGTGTTGGTATCATAAATACGCTCCATGTTACGGGTCAAGAACCATGCAACAATGAGGGCAATCAATGGAAGAATAACCAGATACCAGCGTATCTTGTATAAGAATCGAACAATATATCTAAATAAATCCATAATCTATAATTTTAGCGATTTCTGTTTTTACTACTCTTCTCGTATGCACGGGCTGCCTTGGCAGACCTGTTTGCCTCTTGAGCCGCTTGCCTGTCTGATTTAGCTTTGGCTGCTCTTTCTGCTTTCTCTAACTGTTGGTAACGTTTCTCATCCGCCTTTGCTTCTTTGGCGATACGTTTTTCCAATGCTTTGTTTTCCCGCCGAATCTGACTTTCTGACTTATGAATAGTACCATCCAAGGTTACTTCTGTGGTGGCATTGGTGATGATTGGGGTACGGGAAATAATTTCAAGAGTGAGAATGTCTGTAATGATTTCTGTCTGCATCTGCTGGTATGATTGTACAACACCTAACTCATGCATCTTGGTCCATGCATAATCCTCAATATTCATGTTGCCCTGATGGAAATCCTCTTGGTTCAAGGCACCTGCACCTTGATATGCCGCAGCACCTTCACTGGCGGTTTTCAAGGTTACTAAGTTATTGGTGATTTTAGTATATAATGTGCTTATCTGAAGTTTAAGTTCATCAAACTTTATGTCTTTATCTAATCGAGCCTTATCTGCCTCCAAACGTTTACGTTTCACAGAGGGTCCCCAGTCCAAAATGTCCTCCAACGGAATATTCAGGTTAACACCAACATTCCAATAGGATTGTTCTGTACCATTTTTGGATTCAAAAATAGGTACAAAATTCATGGTACCCGTCTGGTTGTTTGTCATCTGCCCATATACATCGGTCTTACCATAACTATAACTGGCATGGGCACGAACGTATGAGAAAATATGACGCTTTTGTTGTGCCACTTCTGCCTTGGCAAGCTGTTCTGCCTTATCTAAAGACAATATTTGTGGGTTCTGCTTGGCATTCTCAAACAATATCGACAGTGGTGGCAGGTGGAAAGTAGAGAAATTCAGTGTGCTTTCATCACTGGAATCAAAAAATCCCGCACTGATACCACTTTCATCTAACGACTGGGCATAGGTCGTAGCACTTAAGCCTATCGCAGCAATCAGAAGTAGCAAATGTCTTTTTTTGTTCATTTTTCTAATATGAGGTTAAACCTTATTATTATACTATACGTTTTCTTTCTGTACAAAGGCAAAGAGAGTACGGAAGATAATCTTCATGTCCAGCATGAAATTGTAGGTCTGTCCGTAGGTGATATCCAGCTGCTTACGCTCCTCTGCAGACATGTTGCCGCCCTTGCCACGTTCCTCTACCTGCCAAAGACCAGTGAGTCCGGCTGGAGCCATGAAGCGGTCAATACTGGTGTCGGCAGTTAATTTCTCTGCCTCGTAGAGTGGGAGAGGACGGTTGCCGACAACTGACATGTCGCCTTTGAGGATGTTGAAGAGCTGTGGAAGCTCGTCTATGCTGTATTTACGAATGAAACGTCCCACCTTGGTGATACGCGGGTCGTTCTCAATCTTCACAAAGGCATTGTTGATCTCTTCTTCCTTCTGCTTGTTGAAGTCGCTCTCAGCCACGACAAAGTCGTCACCAATCAACATGATTTCCTCGTCGCTGATCATCATCTCCGACTCCATACCCATATCCAGCATGTCTTGCTCAGCCTCTTCACCAAGAGGAGCGGTAATAGTCTTATGATCATCTTCCTCTTCCTTCTCGGTATACTGATTGTTCGTCTTGCTCAAATCCTTCAAACGCTCTTCCGCATCCGTATACATGCTGCGGAATTTCAGGAAATCGAAAATGGTGTAGTTAGTACCTACGCGTTTTGACTTGAACAAGACCGGACCTTTACTCTCCAACTTGATGGCAATAGCTGTCAGGATGAATATCGGAGAGAGAATAATAATGGCAAGTCCGGAGAAGAATATGTCGAAGAGACGCTTCCATACAGGAATCTTGAATTTCAGAATCTTGTATTTGGGAGCCTCGTCGTCAAACAGAATGTTCTCACGGTCGGAGATAAACTGAATCTTCTTGTTTAATGCCGTTACGGAAGCATCCTTGTTGATGGTGTCATTGACACCGCATTTCATGTAAACATCACGCTCCTCCTTCGTCATGTTATCGGTCAACAGGATGATATAGACGTTACGGCACTTCTTGCGCAGATAGGTGATCGCAGTGATATCCTCACTACGCACATTACGCTCAAAGAAAACGATAAAATGCTCATTGGATACATGCGGGGTACACACCTGAGCAGCATCCTTATAGGCATTTGTCATTCGGACTAATTGTCCTGGAATATATTTGAGCCTTTCTTGTGTCTTTGGATTGTTACCTAAGTAAACAACACCTATCATAATATATAAATATGTATATTAATTGGGAAGAATCTTCTTGACACGGATTTTTAATTCCATGGGATTAAATGGCTTGACAATATAGTCGACAGCACCAATCTCCAGCAGGCGGATACGCTCACTGGTGGAATCCTCACTGGAAAGCATAATGACGGGGATGTGGCGGAATAGCTCGTTCTGCTTGATCCACTCCAAAAAGTCATCACCGCGCATTCCAGGCATGCGGATGTCGGAGATGATCAAGTCAGGAGTGTTACCTGCCTGAAGCCATTTCACACCCTGCAGACCATCAGGCAACCACTGTACATCATAGTCACTCATCAGGTAGATGGAGAGCACCTTTGCAATGGTCTCCTTGTCGTCAAGTATTAGTATTTTTTTCTTCATATATGAATAAAACTTAGTTCTCGGTTATGATATTCTAATGTGCAAAGGTAAAAAAATATTTTTAATTGTAGTCAAATAAAGATAAAAAAATGCGAAAAATAAGGAAAAAAGTTGTTATTTAGAAATAATTTAGGGAAATTTGGGGTCTAAAACGTATTTATAATATAAAGATTTTTATAATTATGGCAAATAGATTCTTATTAGGTATTGATGTCGGCAGCTCATCTGTCAAGACATCATTGGTAAATGCAGACACAGGTAAATGTGTTGCTGCTGCTTTTTATCCAGAGAAAGAGGCTCCTATTATGGCTGTCAAAGCTGGATGGGCTGAGCAAGATCCTCAGATGTGGTGGAACAACATGAAGTTAAGTCTTCAGAAAATCATGACCGAGGCTGGAGCTACTGGAGAGGAAATCAAGGCGATCGGTATTTCTTATCAGATGCACGGTCTTGTTTGTGTGGACAAAGACTTGAATGCTTTGCGCCCTTCTATTATCTGGTGTGATTCTCGTGCTGTTCCCTATGGCGAAAAGGCTTTCAAGGATTTGGGCGCAGACCAGTGTCTGGCTCATTTGTTGAACTCTCCAGGTAATTTTACCGCAGCAAAACTTGCATGGGTCAAGGAAAATGAGCCGGAGATTTTTAATAAGATTTATAAGATTATGTTGCCTGGTGACTATATCGCCATGCGTCTCTCTGGTGTAGCAAACACAACGGTTAGCGGTCTGTCGGAGGGTATGTTCTGGGATTTCAAGAACAATGAGGTTGCTGGGTTCCTGATGAAGTACTTTGGCTTTGATCAGTCATTGATTGCTGATATTGTACCAACATTCGGCATACAGAGTGAGGTAAGTGCCGCAGCTGCAGCCGAATTGGGATTGAAAGCGGGTACTCCTATTTCATATAGAGGTGGTGACCAGCCTAACAACGCTTTGTCACTGAATGTGCTGAATCCTGGCGAAATTGCTGCTACTGCAGGAACCTCAGGCGTGGTCTATGGCGTATTGGGTGAGGTGAACTATGATAAGCAGAGTCGCGTCAATACTTTTGCGCATGTGAACCATAGTGCTGACCAGACGCGATTGGGTGTATTGCTTTGTGTCAATGGCACGGGTATCTTGAATGCTTGGGTTCATCGCAATATTACACCGGATATCAGTTATGCAGCTATGAACGACCTTGCCGCAACAGTGCCCATTGGCAGTGAAGGTGTTACAATCATTCCGTTTGGTAATGGTGCTGAGCGTGTCTTGGAGAATAAGGAGATTGGTTGCTCTATTAATGGAGTGAACTTCAATAAGCATAACAAGGCACATCTGGTCCGTGCAGCCCAAGAAGGTATCGTGTTCTCTTTCTGTTATGGTATGGAAATTATGCAGCAGATGGGCATGAATATTCAAAAGATTCACGCAGGAAAGGCAAATATGTTCCTAAGTCCCTTGTTCCGTGATACATTGGCGGGCGTCAGCGGAGCCACTATTGAACTGTATGACACGGATGGATCTGTCGGTGCAGCCAAGGGAGCAGGTATGGGAGCAGGTATCTATAAAGATAATAATGAGGCATTTGCCACGTTGGATAAACTTCAGGTGATTGAGCCTGATGAGGCTAATCGTGATGCTTATCTTTCTGCCTATGCTGCTTGGAAAGAGACGCTCCAAAAGAAGCTGTCATGATGTCGAAATATCGAAATGTCAAAATAACGAAAAATTAAATTAAAAAATTATGGCAAAAGAGTATTTCCCTTTTACTGGTAAAATTCCTTTTGAAGGAAAGGATAGTAAAAACGTTATGGCTTTCCACTATTATGATCCCGAAAAGGTGGTCATGGGAAAGAAAATGAAGGATTGGCTGAAGTTCGCGATGGCTTGGTGGCATACACTGGGTGGCGCTAGCGCGGATCAGTTCGGTGGTCAGACCCGTTCTTATGAGTGGGACAAGGCTGCTGATGCTGTTCAGCGTGCTAAAGATAAGATGGATGCTGGTTTTGAGATTATGGATAAACTGGGCATCGAGTATTTCTGCTTCCACGACGTAGACCTTGTTGAAGAGGGGGCTGACGTGGAGGAGTATGAGGCTCGTATGAAGGCTATCACAGACTATGCGCTCGAGAAGATGAAGCAGTATCCTAATATCAAGAACCTGTGGGGAACGGCCAACGTGTTTGGTAATAAGCGCTATGCTAATGGGGCTTCTACCAATCCTGATTTTGATGTGGTTGCTCGTGCTATTGTCCAGATTAAGAATGCGATTGACGCTACCATCAAACTTGGTGGTCAGAACTATGTGTTCTGGGGTGGACGTGAGGGTTATATGAGTCTGCTGAACACTGATCAGAAGCGTGAGAAGGAACACATGGCTACTATGTTGACAATGGCTCGTGACTATGCTCGCAGCAAAGGATTCAAGGGTACCTTCCTGATAGAGCCGAAGCCCATGGAGCCTTCTAAACACCAGTACGATGTCGATACTGAGACCGTCATCGGCTTCCTGAAAGCTCATAACCTTGACAAGGATTTCAAAGTGAATATTGAGGTGAACCATGCGACACTTGCTGGTCATACCTTCGAGCATGAGCTCGCTTGTGCTGTTGATGCTGGTATGCTGGGGTCTATCGATGCTAATCGCGGTGATGCACAGAACGGATGGGATACAGACCAGTTCCCCATTGACAATTATGAGTTGACACAGGCAATGCTGGAAATAATCCGTAATGGTGGTCTGGGTAACGGAGGTACTAACTTCGATGCGAAGATTCGTCGTAACTCAACAGACCTTGAGGATCTCTTCATTGCTCACATCAGTGGTATGGATGCCATGGCACGTGCACTGGAGAATGCTGCTGCTATTCTGGAGGAAAGTGAGCTTCCAGCCATGAAGAAGGCGCGCTATGCAAGCTTTGATAATGGTGTCGGCAAAGACTTTGAGGACGGTAAACTGACACTGGAGCAGGCTTACGAGTATGGTAAGAAGGTGGGTGAGCCTAAACAGACCTCTGGTAAGCAGGAGAAGTACGAGACTATCGTTGCTCTGTATGCAAAATAAGTGATTCTAATTGGAATAAGTATTTACCTTGCGCTTGCCCTGCAATACAGCTAATGCATTCAGGGCAAGCGCTTGCATTTCATTCTCACCAGGGAAAATATAGACAGGGGCAAGGAAGTCGATGCGCTTCCGGAGCTCATTGACAATATAGTCTGAGTGCGCCATTCCTCCTGTTAGCAAAATGGCATCAATCTGACCGCATAGAACAGCCCCTTCGGCTGCTATTTGTTTTGCCGTATGATATATCATGGCATCAACAATCAGCTGGGCATGCTCATCACCCTGTTGGATGCGTTCCAGAATTTCCCGCATGTTATTTGTACCCAGATGGGCGGTCAGTCCCGCCTGTCCTGCTATCCTCTTCAGAAGTTGCTTCTCTGTATATTTGCCACTAAAGCAAAGGCGAATAAGGTCTACTGCAGGTAGGGAACCTGCGCGTTCTGGTGAGAAAGGACCTTCTCCGTCCAAGGCGTTATTGGCATCTATGGCGCGACCATGCTGATGAGCTGCCACGGAGATACCCCCTCCCAGATGACAAATGATCAAATTGAGATCCTCGTATTCCTTTCCGATGCCACGTGCATATCGACGGGCAATGGCTCGCTGATTAAGGGCATGCCAAATGCATATACGGGGCATGAGGGGACTGCCGCTGATGCGTGCCAATGGGGATAGCTCATCCACTACACCAGGATCAGCGATGAATGCCCTGCAGCCACCTATTGTCGCAGCAATCTCATGGGCAATTAAACAGCCCAGGTTGCAGGCGTGGTTATGCATGACACAGCCGTGTAAAGTGTCGTTCACCATCTGCTCGTCTATCTCATATACACCACCTGCAATGGGTTTCACTAATCCCCCTCGTCCAATGACAGCATCAAACTCCAAAGGAATATTTGCCTGCTGGAGCTCGTCTAATATCAGCTGACGACGGAAATCCTGTTGTTCAGTGATGGCTCCAAAGGGAGCCAGTTCCTCTGCTGTATGGGTGATGTTACGTAGCAGAATAGGCTTCTCGTCTTCGTAGACCGCCATTTTAGTGGAAGTCGAGCCTGGATTGATGACAAGAATTTTCATAGGCATGCAAGGGCAAATAAGATACTGTTGTATTTCGCTTCTATAGAGTCACCGCGAGAGGGCACGATGACAGGGCAGATGGTGCCACAGAGAATCCCTGCCGTACGGGCATTGGCAAAGAGAGTCATGGATTTGTAGAAGGCGTTACCAGCCTCAATGTCTGGCATGATGAGAACATCTGCCTCGCCGTTTAGGGGGGACGTGATGCCTTTCGCTTTCAGTGCTTCTAATGAGCAGGCAGATTTTACATCTAAAGGACCGTCGACAATACATTTCCCGAACTCGCCTTCAGAGGCAAGAAGCTTGATATCTTGATAACCTTCCACAAATGGGAACTGTCTTCCGCCATGCTCTGCACAATGGATGAGTGCAATGCGTGGCTCCTCTATTCCCATGCGATGGCAGATATGTGTCGCGTAACGCACCTGTTCTGTACGCTGTTTCTGAGTAGGATAGGGGATTACAGCAACATCACTGAAGAAAAGTAGTTTGGGATAGGTCGGTATCTCTGCTACTGAGAGGTGTGTTAACACCTGCCCTTCAGGTAGCAGTCCTGATACTTTATTTAATATGGCACGTAAGAGAATGTCGGTGCTGATAAGTCCTTTCATCAAGACATCAGCATCACCTCTGCGTATGAGAGCTACAGCTTTCTCGGCAGCTCTTTCCGGAAGGGTGTCATCCATGTGAATGACCTCGGCTATTTGTTTGTGTTCCACCAGTTTCAGCGCATTCTGAGTCGCCTCGTCTGTGGCGTTGACGGCAACGATACGTAGTCGTTTTTGTGAGTTAGCGACCAGCAACTGGATATCTTGGAAATTCTTGATTGTCTTCATAGTGACTGCCGGTACCATTCAAACAGTTTTCTGACACCTTCCTCTATCTCGACCTTGTGAGTCCATCCTAAGGAGTGCAATTTAGAGACATCGATGAGTTTCCGCATGGTACCGTCGGGCTTAGAGGCATCAAACTCTACCGTTCCCTCAAAACCGACCGCCTTGACAACCAGCTCAGAGAGTTCACGGATGGTCAGTTCCTTACCCGTTCCCACATTGATATGGCAGTTGCGGATTTCTCCCAAAGAGGGGATGGCGCCACCACGACCCGCAGAGTGGTTGCGGTCAACAGCACCGTCTGTGCTGGCACCATAGTGAACACTGCTGTATTTCTCGATACCGATAATATCGGAGAAATTGACATTCAGCAGCACATGTACTGAGGCATCAGCCATGTCCTCGCTCCACAGGAATTCACGAAGCGGTTTGCCAGTACCCCATAGTACCACCTTATTATTATATATGCCATACTTCGCCAGTACCTCCAGTGCCTTTTGGCGCTCAGAACCCTTAACCCTTAACCCTGAACCATTAACCCCTTCGACTGGACGTTTGTCCAAGTCGATGGAGATTTTGTCCCACTCTCCATCATGGATGAGTTTGGCAAGGTATATCTTACGCATCATGGCAGGCATGACATGACTGTTCTCCAAATGGAAATTATCGTTGGGACCATAGAGGTTAGTGGGCATGACAGCGATATAGTTGGTGCCGTATTGCAGGTTATAACTCTCGCACATCTTCAGTCCGGCAATCTTCGCAATGGCATATTCCTCGTTGGTGTATTCCAGCGGGGAGGTCAGCAGACAGTCTTCCCGCATGGGCTGGGGGGCGTTCTTCGGATAGATACAGGTAGAACCGAGGAAGAGCAGTTTCTTGACACCATGGGCATACGCCTCACTGATGACATTACACTGTATCTTCATATTCATCATGATGAAGTCGGCACGGTACAGTGAATTAGCCATGATGCCGCCGACAAAGGCTGCTGCAAGAACTACAGCGTCGGGTTGTTCCTCATCGAAGAATTTCTTAACGGCTACTTGGTCTGTCAGGTCCAACTCCTTGTGGCTTCGCCCCACTAAATTGGAATATCCTCTTTGTAATAGGTTATTCCAGATGGCAGAGCCCACCAGTCCATGGTGACCTGCCACGTATATCTTACTATTCTTATCCAGCATTATTTGTCTTGTCCACTAAATTGCTTGATGCGCTGTTCTTCAGAGAGTTTACAGATAAGCAGGGTGTCATTTTTTTCAGCAACGATATACCCGTCGAGTCCTTGGATAACCACTTTCTTCTCCTGCGTCGTATGCACCATGCAGTTTTTCGATTCTATCATGGTGATATCAGGACCAATGCAGGCATTGCCATATAAATCTGGCTTAATATTCTGCTGCAGAGACCCCCATGTGCCTAAGTCACTCCATCCAAAATCTGCAGGACAGACGAATATCTCCTCAGCCTTTTCCATAATGGCATAATCGACAGAGATGTTCTCACATTCAGGGAACAAGCGGTCAATCTCCGTCTGTTCCTTGTCAGTGCCATAGATAGGCAACAGGGACTCAAATGTCTTTGCCATTGCGGGCTGATAGATACGAAAGGCATTGACAATGGTAGAGACATTCCAAATGAAGATTCCTGCATTCCAGAAATAATTATTCTTGCTGATATATTGTTTTGCTGTCTCCAAATCCGGTTTCTCTCGAAACGAGTCAACGCGGAAAATACCCTTGTTACGAAGGGAGCTGCTTGATAATGCTGCTTGGATATACCCATAGCCAGTCTCAGGCCGGTTAGGTTTCATACCTAAGGTGACAATAGCATCACTGTCATAGGTAAAGTCCATGCACTCGGTAATAACACGGCGAAACTCTTCCGTGTTCATGACAATATGGTCACTGGGGGAGACCACAATATTTGCTTTAGGGTCAGATGATTTAATGCGCCAACTGACATATGCTATACACGGTGCGGTGTTGCGGCGACAAGGCTCACAGAGAATATGATTACGGGGAATCTCCGGTAACTGCTCTGCTACGGTATCCACATATTTCTGATTGGTTACTACCCATACGTTCTCACGAGGAATAATCGTGTCAAATCGGTCTACGGTCAATTGGAGAAGAGTTTTCCCGATTCCCAGCACATCAATAAACTGCTTGGGAAGCTCGGCGGTGCTCATGGGCCAGAACCGGCTGCCAACACCTCCTGCCATAATGACCAAATGGTTGTTGATTCTTGCCATAGTGATAGTTTCTTTAATTATTTGGCAAAAATACAAAAATTATTCGATATGGACGAATATTATTCCTTTTTTCTTTTCAAATAGGAGTGAATGATAAAATAGACGATGGCGGCTATCACCAGTGCCAAGATAATGATTTTGATATACTCGGCATATTCGCTGATCTTGTCATTGAGCTGATCCTCTGGTACGATAGCATGGAGATACCAGCCAAGGGCAGCTAAAATACTATGCCATGCGCCAGCACCAATCGTTGTGTAAAGCAGAAACTTCCAGTAGTTCATCTTGGCAAGACCGGCGGGAATGGAGATGAGATGCCGGATGCCGGGAATCAGTCTTCCCGTCAGTGTCGCCACAATACCATGGTCATCGAAATATTTTTCGCTCTTCTCTACTTTCTCTTGGTTCAGCAGACACATCTTACCCCATTTGCTGTTGGCAAAACGGTAGATGACGGGTCTGCCGACATAATAGGCAACCACATAGTTGAGAGATGCCCCCAGGTCTGCTCCAATAGTAGCGAAAAGAATCACCAGGAACACATCAAGGTTTCCACCTGCGGCATGATAGGCTGCGGGGGTTACCACAAACTCTGAGGGTACGGGAACAACAGTGCTCTCAAGAAGCATCAGGAACAGGATGGTTCCATAGTTGAGATTGGAGAGTAGGGAGGAGATAAAATTCATTTTCTTAGTTTTTGATACATATAATGATAATATTCTTTTGCTGCCATATCCTCGGGGAAAAGATGTCCCAGGACTAATCGCGCCTCACTGGGATTGCGCTCAACGGCAAGTCGGAGGTACATCAGGAATTCCTCTTTGTACCCTAAATCATTGCAGCAGAGTGCCATGTATGAGTAGCCTTGGTCAAACTGGTCGTTTACCACCATCGAGAAGAATTTCTGGAACATCTCGTAGGCTGCTTTCACGTATTTATTGTCATATAAGGACACGATGATGCGTAGGATGATATTCGGGTCATTGTTAGAACGTATAATCGCATTTTTGAATACTTGCTCAGCTCTTTCGTTCTGTCCATTTTCCAGCAAGATATGCCCCTTCAGGACCAGCATTTCAATGTGGTCACATTCCAGTGTTCTTGTCTCGTCAATATAATGCAGTGCCTCGTCCAGACGTTTCAGACTACTGCAACAGAAAGCAAGTTCCTGATAAATTTGCGGGAGTAACTGTGAGTCGCGAGGACTTATCTCCAATGCCTGTTGGAGAACGGTGAGTGCCTCCTCATGCCTGTTGAGGTTGGACAGGCATCCACCTTTGTTGAAGAGGCTGAACTCATCGGGAGACGCAATTTCTGCATAGCGGTCATAATAGTGGATTGCCTCCTCATAATTACCCAGTCTTATCAAGGCATTTGCCTTGTTGATAACTGATATGGGGTCTTGTGGGTCAATGGCAATGGCATACTCGCTGCTGGTGACGGCTCCGCTAAAGTCTTCGTTCATATACTGGGCATTAGACAGCGCGTTCCAGTAGTTTTTAGAGTAGGGGTCTTTGTCTAACAGCTCATTGAAGAGGCGCTCACTGTCCTTGTATTTCCCTAATCCGAAAAGTGTATGTGCCATTAATTCCTTGAAGTCTTTGCTGTCGTCTCCTTTGGAGCGCATCATCCACTCGTATGCTTTACCGCTCAGACCATAGTCAAAATATATGTTGGCGACATCCATGATGAAATCCTGATATTCGTCTGGAGGGAGTGTCTTCAGATATTGTCGCAGATTGTTGTCGGCTTCCTCTACCATGTCTTGTGCTATCAACAGTTCTGCCTGCATGTAATGATATTCGAGGTCGTCTTTGTTTTCAATCTGCTCTATATATTCCCGTGCGGAGTCAATATCTCCAGTGGTCAGTGCCTCACGTGCCTTGAAAACATTGGGGAGAGTG
>Ga0326511_10000051_pt1 | contig 86445 bp, 107 predicted proteins | sample 0_2496_0518_D_FD_203701 | JGI IMG/M metagenome (GOLD analysis project Ga0326511, IMG submission 203701) | Bovine rumen microbial communities from UC Davis, California, United States - 0_2496_0518 | ecosystem: Host-associated > Mammals > Digestive system > Stomach > Rumen | place: USA...
CAACGACCTGATTTCGCAGCTGCGGGACGACCCGAAATTCGAACGTCTGGTGAACGCCATGACGCTGGATCGGGCGGTCGGCAAGAGCGCGTTCGGGAAAAACAAAATCGTATTCTGAGATACGATTGATCAATCAGAGGGGTCGGCAATACGCCGGCCCCTCACGGCATGAAAGGAGACGTATGAAACAGGAAAAGAAAATGGAATGGCTGCAGGAGGAGGTTCTGCGGCTGCGGGAGAAAGTGAGCTCCCTTCAGGATGAGAACACAGCGCTCAAACGGGCGCTTGAAGATAAAGACGGGCAGATCGCGCAGATGAGCGGCGAGCTCGAAGGAAGACACGACACATGGGAACAGCACCTGAAGACCCAGTCCGAGATTATCGAGGACGCGTACGAATCGAAGATGCGCTTCGATCAGGCGTATCGGGAGCTGCAGGCGCTGAGAAAGAAATACAAATCGGAAATGGATGCGCGGCTGCGCATGCTTGACCGGGCCATCAAGGGAAAGGCGGTGTAGGTTTGTACGCATACAATTTTGAATATGACGGGAGACTCCTGAGTGATTTTGGATTTATCGTCTGCCACTTCAACGACAGCGGCGGACTGGATACCGCAGACGGCGGCTCGGAGATCTCGTTTGAGACGGCGACGTCCCATTCCGGCAAACGATTCTTTGAGGTCGGGTCGGAATACAAGAAGTGCCTCACAACAAAGTTTCAGATCTGCAAGGATCCGAAGATCTACCGGGAGGGCGAAATGGAGATCACGGCGGAAGAGTTCCGCAGGATCTCGCGCTGGCTGAACCGCAGGGAGTTTCTGTGGTTCCACGGGTTCGACTGGTGCGAGCCGGAGATCAGCCGCCCGTGGGTACGGGCGAGCAGCACGCTGACGAGGATCGATCTCGGCAACGCGACGGTCGGCATCGAGGTGGATATGACCACCGACTCCCCTTTCGGTTACGGAGACGAGGTAATCAAGACATTTGAGTTCACGTCTGAGAAACTCACCCATACCTTTGTGGATGAGAACGACGAGATCGGCGAGACCTATCCGGAACTGAAAGTCACGTGCAACGCGGGCGGGACATGGACACTGGCAGACGACATCACGGGGTGCTCCTGCGAAGTGGCAAACTGCGTCAACGGCGAGATCCTGCACTTCAGCGGCGATACGATGGTGATCGAGACGGAGTCCGTCACGCACCAGAACACGCTTGCGAACGATTTCAACTACGACTATTTCCGCTTTGGAAATACTTACGAGCAGAGACTGAACACCTTCACGGCGACGATTCCGTGCACGGTGGAACTGCGGTATCGGCCGCAGCTGAAAGACACCATATAAACAATGATAAATGGTAAATGAGAAATGAGAAATATAAAGAGTGAAAGGAGCGTGAACATACTTGGCAATCAAAATCAAGTTTGATTCCGCGGGCAATCCCCTGCCGGCACGGCTGATCCTCGCGACACGCTCCGGAAACCGCATCCGCGAGCTCCCGTTGAACAACATCAAGTTTCGGGAAGGAATCAACAACGGGTCGGAATTCAGCTTCAACGTCTACAAGAAGCGCTGCCTGACGAGAAGCGGCGAAGTGGATGAGAGCTTCTGGCGCAGGATCACGGATTTCAAGCTGGCGTACTGCCCGGAGTTTGACATGTGGTACGAGATCGCGGTGGATCTCTCGGAATCGACCGCAACGGTTAAGAGCGTTACGGCGACCTCTCTCGGCGAGGCGGAACTCGGGCAGATGAACGTCTACGGGATTGAGGTCAACACAGAGGACGACATCGCGAGAGACGACTATGTACCGACGGTACTGTACAATCCGAACGACGCGAAGTCCTCGCTGATTGACCGCCTGCTGTATAAAGCGCCGCATTATCGGATCGACCACGTAGACGACAGTATCCGGAGTATTCAGCGCACGTTCCAGTTCGATAACAAAACGGTCTACGACTGTTTCCAGGAAGTGGCGCAGGAGGAGGACGTGCTGTTCAAATTCGACTGCGTGAAGGCGGAGAACGGGAAGGTTGACCGCACGGTCAGTGCTTATGATCTGGAGAACAGCTGCATGAGCTGCGGCAACCGCGGAGACTTCCTCGGCGTCTGTCCGCAGTGCGGGAGCGAAGCAATCCGTCAGGGCTACGGCAAGGACACAAGCATCTACGTCAGCCGGGAGAATCTGGCCGACGAGATTACCTATACCACCGATGTCGGGTCAGTAAAGAACTGCTTCCGTCTGGAGGGCGGCGACGACCTGATGACGGCGACGATCATGAACTGCAACCCGAACGGCAGCCAGTATCTCTGGTATGTGACAGATGAGATGCGGGAAGACATGTCGGAGGAACTTCGGACACGACTGGCGCAGTACGACGAACAGTATGAGATCTTCCAGAACACAGCGGAGTGGTCACCGTCGGAAGACCTGCTGACCAGATACAACAATATCGTAAAAAAGTATCAGAGCTTCAAGCCGGATCTGGAAGAGATCCCGTCGCCGATCGTCGGCTTCCCGGCGCTGATGGACGCCTACTATGACACCATCGATCTTCAGCTGTTTCTGAATAACGAGCTGATGCCGAATGTAGAAGTCGAAACGACGGACGCGGCGACGGAGGCAGCAAAGCTCACAAGCGTCTCCCTCTCCCCTATCGCGGTCGCGAATCTGGACGCCTGTACGCCGACAACGGCGGCAAGCGCGGTGTCCGGCATGGCGAAATGCATGATCCGCGGTACGTTCCAGGTAAAGGTACACGACAGCATTTACTCCTCGGAGAATCACCGCTGGACCGGTACGCTGGATATCGTGAACTACGCGGATGAGGAAGACACCGCAACAACGGAAGAAATTACAGTCGTCATCAATGACGACATGAAAACTTATATCGAACAGAAGATCCGCAGGCTTGCCAAACAGGACAGCGACGACATCACGGATGTGCATGAGCTGTTCGAGCTGAAGCTCTCCACCGACGAAGACTATACCGCCGGCGATCCGAGCTTTGACGGCGAACTTCACAAATGGTCGCTGCAGCGGCTGATCGCGTTCCGTGACGCCTGCCAGGCGATTCTGGACATTCTGATTCAGCAGGGCGTGGCGGATCATGACACATGGGTCAGCGAAGAGAACGATCTCTATCTGCTGATGTACGTTCCCTATCTGAACAAGATGGCGGCGATCGAGGCGGAGATCGAGACGAGAACGGAAGAGCTCGCGGTGGTGACAGGCATCTATGACGACAACGGCGGCCTGCTATTCGACGGCATCCAGCCGCAGATCGTCGCAAGACGAAACGGTATCCAGGAACTGCAGAACTTTGAGAAGTTTCTCGGAACGGAGCTGTGGAACGAGTTCGCGGCCTACCGGCGCGAAGATGTCTATTCCAATCAGAACTATATCTCGGACGGTCTGTCAAACGACGAGCTGTTCGCAAACGCGCTTCAGTTTCTGGATGTCGCGAAGAAGGATATCTACGCATCCGCCACGCTGCAGCACAGCATCACGGCGAAGATGCACAACCTGCTCGCGATGCATGAGTTCCACCCGCTGGTAAATCAGTTTGAAACCGGGAACTGGATTCGCGTGCAGGTGGACAAGAAGATCTATCGTCTGCGGCTCAGCGAGTATCAGATTGATTATAACAGCTTCGGTCTTGACGTAGAGTTCACCGATGTCAAGTACGGGCATAACTCAGCAAGCGATATTCAGAGCCTGCTGGATCAGGCGAAGAGTATGGCGTCGAGCTACGGCATGGTAGCGCGTCAGGCGGAGGATGGCAAGAAGAGCTACAGCCGGATGCAGAACTGGGCGCAGGAAGGATTTTCGCTCACGACAAAGATTGTCGGCGGGGCGGAGAATCAGGAGTTCCAGATGGATTCCTCCGGCTTTACAGGCAGGGAGTACCTGCCGGAGAGCGACAGCTATTCCGACGAGCAGATCAAGATTATCAGCCACGGTCTGTACGTAACGAACGACGGATGGCTCACAGCGAAGGCAGGCATCGGCAGGTTCCGGTTCTGGAATCCGCAGACGCAGCAGATTGAAGAGGCGTTCGGTGTCATCGCCGACACCATCGTCGGCAATATCATCCTGGGACAGAACGTCGGCATTTATAATGAGACAAACAACATCACGTTGAACGACGACGGCTTCACTCTGATCACGGAGGCAGGCGAAGGCGCGAAGGTGTTCCGCATTCTGAGAAAAGAACAGGACGGCACTCTGGTGAACGTGCTGAGTCTGGATCAGAACGGGCATCTGCTTCTGGAGACCAGCGGGATTGACGAGGCGGTACAGACCGCCGTTGAAATCAACAATCGCGGCATTATGACGCAGGTCGAGAACCGCATCAGCGAGATAAGCACCACCATGCAGCAGCGTGAAGACGGGCTCGCCATTCAGGTGGAGCAGAACCGCGAAGACATCGGCGTGGTGCAGACAACGTTTAAGGTAACGCAGGACGGCGCGGAGATTTCGAAGAACACAAGCGATACGGCGCTCAAGATGGAGAACGATCAGATCACGCTGGAGGTCTATGGGCAGCCTGTCACCTGGTGGAACATCAACGAGCAGTACATGCCGAAGATGGTCAACATTCCGGTTGGCGGAAGTCTTCGCCTCGGAAGTATTCAGTTCCAGCCGAGGTCAAGCGGGAACCTGAGTTTGCTCTGGGTAGGTGAAGACTGATGGCGGTAAGCAGATTACAGGATAAATGGGGGTATAACAAGGACTGGTTCTGGGTGCACAAGCTCGGAGAGCACATGGCGCTTCTGATGAATTACGCCGTCTACGCAGACATGTCCAGCACGACCGCGCAGCCGTATATCACCCTGAGCGGGTGCAGCGTGCATTCTCTCCGCCACCAGACGTACTGGCTGTCGCCGCATCTGCCGCTGACAATCAAGCTGCATATCAACGACGAGGAAAAGATTTACACCTTCAGCACCGGGACTGCGATACAGGATAAGGACGCGAATATCCTTGTTCTGGACGAAGCCACCCCGAGCGGTGGCGGCGGAAGTATCAGCGGTGATACGGTCGGATATTACTATGTGAATTTTTCCAGTTCGACACACATCCTGATTCCGAAGAACGGGGAAGAATTCACGATCACACTGGAGATTACCACCCACGACGGCGACACCTATACGTTTACGGAATATGAGGCGGCGCCTATCCCTGTGGTAATTACGGGGCCGAGCCAGATCGAAACAGGAACCGTCGCTACCTTTTCTCTATCTACTCAACTGATCAACAATAAGAAGTTCAAGCCGCACAGCTTTTATTCCTATTATTTCGCAAGCCTTGGATCGTCGAGCTGGTCGAACGAACTGTTTGTCAGCCCGTATGTTCCGGTGTCAGACTGTCACACTTACTTTTCGGAAGTGCAGCTGCTGGCGCACGCGCACGGCGCAACAGAAGGTGAAAAGAGTACGGTCAGCAGCAGTGGCCACGATCTTCTCTATCTCGACTATGAGTATGTTATCCCGGTGAAGACCACGGTATTTACCGATGTGTATCAATATTACGGATACGGCGGAAGCAGTCGGAATGTGCATGTATTCTGGGAGATGCCGGCAACGCACTGCGTTACCTATGTAACCAAGAAAGTCCAGGCCGTCGCGAGGCGGGGCTATGACGAGAGCCTTCGGCAGGAGATCAAGTCGCTCAGATATGTGAACGAGTATTATAAGCTGCAAATGGACCGGTACGGCGGTGCAGTACAGGGGCGCGCGCATTACAGCGTAACCGTCGACTGCCAGGGATATCGCGATGAAAGCACCGGTAATGATCGACTGAAGTACGGGTCGCAATTCTATGAACAGCATGTCCGCGAGTATACGACAGGGACTATGGTGGAATCACAGAAGGCCGGTTATTCAGCGGATTTCGGCGCGTCCATCTATGACCTCCTCACGCCGGTCACCAATGCTCCGGTGGAAATGTGGGCGCTGGATAATTTTGGATTCGAAACAAGCTATACGGATTATGTGACCGTCATCCCATATCACTCGCCGCGTCTCAACATGTTCCGGGCGAGGAGATGCTCACCGGTCAGCGCTGGAACGGACGGCGAAGTTTATGTTTATGACGGGGTTGTCTATCAACCGGACGATTACGGCGAATACGCGCTGATCGAATGGGAGGCGGACTTCTCGCCGCTGAACAATCTGAACGACAGGTCTCTGCGCATTTCCGTCCCATCCAGGACTTCAGAGACGGGCTATGTGGATACCACAATCGACCTGCCGGAATATACGAGCAGCGGCTATCTTGTCGCGCCGGCAGACCCGGAGCGGAGCTATGACATTGTATTTACCATGACGGATGACTTCCACGGAACCAGGGCTCCATATTGGGTGGAGAACACCTGGATCGTTAGCATGCTGGACGGATCGCGCACGTATATCGGGCTGTACTCACCGCCGGCGGTTTATACCTACCCGCTCAACACGGCGCTTGCCATGATCGACTTCAAACACGGCGGAACCGGCGTTGCACTTGGGAAAGTATCCGAGCTGGATCAGACGTTTGATATTCACAGGAACTGGCTTCTGAAGATGCCGGACGCGACCATGATTCAGGAGTACAACGCGGATAAAACAGCCGTCAGAATGTGTACCTGGATGAACCGATGTATGAGCAGAATGCAGGCAATCAACGACGCGAAACCGTGGGGGATCTACGGCGAGCGGTATCTCAGAGGGCACGGATGGTTTGAAGGATATACGCCTGCGCTGATCCCGGACGGATACGGCGAGGTGTATACCGGCGGGAACTATCGATGCATGATGGTCGTACCGAATACGGACCGCGTTGTCGGGATTACCCATATTGAACCGTTCACCGTGAACCGCAACTATCTGAACGTGCGGTTCGATCCGTCGTATTCTTTCCGCGGACAGGGGTTTAACAACGCGACGTATACGCCGATGATCTACCTCTGCAGCACAAGGCCGACGACGATCGATCAGTCGACTGGCAGGCCGAACGCTACGATTGTGGACTATCAGCAGATCACGACGGCCTATGCGCGCGTCGGCAGCAATGACGACGGCTATACCTACTGGAGATGCGAACGCGGAAGCTCACTGGATCCGTCATCCGGGTGGACCGGGTTTGACACCGGCATTCTGCACTCGTTCAACGTTGCATCCAGAAAAGGACAGCAGCTCTGGGTTGTCGTCACCTGCAGACAGGGCGGTAATTCGCAGTCCGGCTATTACCATTACAGGAGCGCGCAGCTCAACTTGTACGATATTGTGCTGTCAAACTCCAGAGCAAACTATGAACACTATTAAGGAGGTGGCGCGCTATCGCACTCACCGCATTATCAACACAGTGGAACGGCATCAGGCGTGCCATTTCAGACTGTTATCTTGAAACAAGTTATACTGTCTACGCCGACATGGACGGCGGCGAAGACAACCCTTATCTGAGAGTCAGCGGACTCAGCGTTTATTCTGGTTCCTACGCTTCTCTGGAGGCACTGCTGCCGATCACGGTCAGAATTGATATCGGAAATGCGACATACAGTTATTACATCAATTCATCCGTCCTGGCTGGCTCCTACAGCCCGTGCGGGAATCACATGGCATATTATGTAATCCTGTCGTCCACACAGCAGATGGAGATTCCGACCAACGACACGACGTTCGAGATCCAGGTGACGGTGACGGCGGCGGATGAAACAACGCTCTCCTTTACGGAGGACGCATGCGTACCGTATCCGAACCATCTCACGGTCCCGGCAACGATGTATACCGGACGCGCCTATGAGTGCAGCCTCTCCTCACCTGTACCTGTCGGCGAACATTATCAGAGTACTTCTTCCCTGGTGTGGGCGCCGCAGGCTGTTGGAGTCTATACCACGCAGGTATACGAGGAAGGCTATGTCGATCCGTATGTCAAAGTGAGCGAGGCAACGACGTCCTTTTCGATGATTTATTACGCTGTCGCGAACGCGGACAACCTCCAGAGTGATCTCGCGGCTGCAGCGAGCATCAGCTTCAAGACAGTATATCTCAGCGATGATTTTCCCGGCGGCTGTGTGATCACAGAGCTTCGGACGTCGACGATGATTATACCGGACAGCGAGGTGGACGCGAACCTGGCACCGGAGATTGTCGGTCTCACTGTGTCCGGGTCGCCGAGCGACGCGGTCGTCAACGGCAAGTATGTCCATAAGAGAGCAACCATGACTTTTGTCCCTGTCGTCCGTTTCAAGTACGGCGACAGTTATTCCTATATCAATACCGACCTGGAAGGCAACCGGTACGGAAGCTCCGTCTCGGTTACGGCAGTCGGCATTACACCGGGCGAGACCTATACCAGACCGGATACGGGAGCAACGGAAACCGCAGGCGAGGTCAGCGTACGGAGCCTGGCGGTGCGTGTATGCGGGCGGAAATGGAAGCTGACCAGCGACACATACACCGTCTATTACAACGTTCTGTATTATCTGCCGCCGAGGATTGTCTCGCTGAACGTGTACCGCATGGCGGTCAGTTCGACCTCGACTGCGTATCGGTACAACGGAACCTATTACAAGAAGGACGACTTCGGCGCATACGGCATGGCAGAGTATCAGGTAGTGTTTTCCAGTCTGGACAGTGAGAACCAGACGTCGGTTACGGTGCAGTACGGCACGCACCGAGTCTCCGTCACGCCGGACGCCAACGGTTACGGCTTTGTGGTGTTTCCGGCCAATACGTCCGTCGCCGTGAAGGTCAATGTCATCCTATACGATAACTATATGCCGTACGGCGTCTCCGCTTCGCGAACGCTCAGCACCGGCACCATCCTGCTCGACTACCTTTCCGGCGGGAAAGGAATGGCGGTCGGGAAAGCGGCCACGGAGGCAAACGCACTGGATATTTCCTCCGACTGGAAGCTGCTGTTCTATCAGGCGACTGTCGGCGGATACACCGGAGACAACGCAGAAGATCTGATCGCGTGGATGCACAATGTCGACAGCAGGCTTGACTATCTGGAAAACAGCATCTATGCCAACTAAGGTGATCCGCCATGGCCAATAAATTCTATGAAGAAAGAGCCGTACAGAAGATTGCCGACGCAATCCGGCGCAAGGGCGGCAGGGCGGTTTATAAGATCGGAGAAATGGCAGAGGCCATTCTGAATCTGCCTGATCTTCTGAAGAGCGCCACACTCTCCGCGTACGATAACGGCACTTATACGCCGTCGGAAGGATATACGTTCACAGAGGTAAACGTCGATGTCGGGGTGTTATCCGTCCAAAGCATCACCTTCTCTTCCGCGGCGGACAACCATGAGACATGGCTGTGCCCGATGGTATGGAACCCGGTGACGGTCAGTATCCCGATGGCGCAGCCGCTCACCAGTGCATTCTATGTCAACGGCACCTATTCTGCACCGAGCGGATACGGATACAGCCGGGTGTCGGTCAACGCGCCGACGGTCTCACTCCGCGATCTGCGGATCTCGGCAAACGGTTCCTATTCCGCATCTTCCGGCATTGGATATACCAACCTCGCGGTCGATGTCCCGATGGGGCCGGAGCCGTCCATCATTGAGCGGACGATCCATACCTATTCCGGGAGCGCGCGGATTGTCGGCGAAATGGCATTCACCGAATGCATCGGATTGAATGAGGTATCACTGCCGTCGTGCACGGCCGTGTCATATGGCGGTTTCCAGAGCTGTTCTTATTTATACCACGCATGGCTGCCGTCCTGCGAGCAGATCGGATCAAACGCATTCCGGCACTGTTACAGGCTGTCGGAGATTGAATATCCGCTCTGCACCACCGTCGGATCGGGGGCGTTCGAGGGATGCAGCAGGCTGCGCTCTGTCGCCTTTCAATCGTGTACGACGATTGGAGAGGGCGCATTTTTGAACTGTATTACCTTAAAGGATGTCGATCTGCCAGCACTGCTGGAAGTTGCGCCAGGCCTGTTTCAATCCTGTGCCAGAATCAGTTGCATTTCTTTCCCGGAATGCACCGCGGTCGGGGCAAGCGCTTTTGAAGACTGCAACCTGCTTTCCGGCGTATGGATTCCGAAGTGTGAGACGATCGGACCGTATGCATTCCATAACTGCACCCTTCTGTCGAGCGCAGTACTGACGTCATGCAAAACAATTCAACACAACGCGTTCGAAGGCTGTGAGATGCTGTCGAGCATTACCATGCTGTCATGCACCGAGATCGAGTCCTCGGCGTTTAAGGGCTGTACGGAATTATCCTACGCCTATTTCCCAAGAGTTGTATCCATCCGGCCGAGTACGTTTTATCACTGCGACATGATGCGCAATCCGTCGTTCCCTTCGTGTGAACGAATTAACGCGAACGCGTTTGAAGGGTGCTCTAATCTGACAACCATTAACTTCCCGTCCTGCACCTATGTCGGGATTGAGACTTTTGCAGAATGCATCGGGCTCAGCAGCATCTATCTCTCAGTATGTACCAGCATCAACACCAGCGCGTTTCGCGGGTGTATCAGCCTGACCACAATTTCGATCCCTGCGTGTACCAGCATCAGCTCGCACGCGTTTGAAGGGTGTACAAAACTGTACTCCATCAATTTCCCGAATGTGACGAGCCTTGGTGTATACGCGTTTTCCGGGTGCACCAGTCTGAGGTATGTCACTCTCGGCGGATCAGCCCATATTATCTCCAGCACTTTTGATGGCTGTACCAGTCTTTATTCCATATCTCTCGGCAATTGTCCGAGAGTCAGTCTGGACGCGTTTAAGAAAATGCCTGCTCTGACCTATGTGAATATCAGCGGATCGTGCTCTGTTTACGCAACCGCGTTTCGATCCTGCAGCATGATATCCGTGGTATCCTTCCACTCCTACGTCTATCTTTCCACAGGCGCTTTCGATTACTGTGTCAGACTAAGTCGATTGTACCTTTATTATTCCGGCGTATGCGGGATCAGCGGCAGTCCTTTTGATTTAACGCCGCTCAGCAGTTATACGCTTCGCGTCGAATGCTGGTCATCCTATTGGAATTATGTAAACAGTTCCATGGGTAGTTATGACCCTGAATGGTGGTCATACAGCACAACGGGCTCCATTTATGTCCCGGCTTCACTGCTGACTGCGTACAAATACGCAACCGGATGGAGCGCATTCTCATCCAAATTTGTAGCAATGTAAGGAGGTGGTCGTTTGGACTACACACGTGAAATCGTATTGAACTTTATCCCCGACGGGAATATCCCTGTCGTCCGTGTGAAACAGGGCGACTCCTCTACAAGATTTATTAAGGCAACGCTGACGCGCGGGCACGAGATCTATGTGCCTGGCGCGGAGCAGACCATTCTGTTCCGTGAAGAGAAGCCGGACGGGACGGGCGTGCTGATGGACAGTACGTATATCGATACCGCGTTGAACCGCTATCTGGTCGTCAACAACCTGGACGGGACGGTCACTATTGAGCTTGTATCGCAGGCGACGGCGTGTCCCGGGCTCTGCCGATGCGACCTTTGTTTTCTTCAAAACGAGAAGGCAATCAGCACCGCATCATTTATCCTGGATGTGGAAGCCGCACCGGCGATCTCCGGCAGCATCGTATCAAGCGATGATTTCCGGACGCTGATCAACGCGCTGGAAGATGTCGGGAAATCAAGCACGACAGAGCTCTCCGATATGACGGACGTGGTGCTGAGCGGAGTTGCCAATCAGCAGATCCTGCAGTTCGTTTCCGAATCAGGGAAATGGGTAAACGTCAATATCTCCGTCTTCGGATTTCAGACAGAGGCGCAGGTCAAGGCAATCGTCGAATCCTATCACTACCAGACAGAGAGCGATGTAAACAGTCTGATCGCCGCATATATCACCGCTCTGGACGGGAATAATCTGGAGTACTGATATGGGCTGGAAATTATACGCAGAAGAGGCGGTGCGGGCAATCGCAAGCGCGATCCGCACCAAGTTCGGTACTTCCAGCTCCTATAAGATCGGAGAGATGGTGGACGCAATTGACGCGTTTCCGTCCAGTGTGCGCCTTACCGACCTGGTTGTCACAGAGAACGGAACATATCAGCCGCCGGACGGATACACGATCAGCAAGGTTGTTGTAGATGTTCCGGTAAATATCGGCAGTGCGTTAACCGTTACCGAGAACGGTGTATATGAAGCACCGCGCGGATACGGGTATAACGCAGTAACAATCGATATCAGCACACCTGAACTTGTGCCGCTCTCTGTCACGGTCAATGGAATTTATCAGGCAGAGGACGGCGAACTGTTTAATCCGGTGACGATCAGTATTCCGGAGATCAGCATGATGTCCATATCTATTTCGGAAAACAGCAGATATACCGCGCCGTCTCTCTGCGCATGGGATGTCATCGACGTTGACGTATGGACAGGAGACGATGTCAGGCTCGTCGAACGGACGATCAGCAGGTATTCCGGGAGCGCGTCAAGCATCGGCGTCTACGCATTTTATAAATGCAGTATGCTCAGTGAAGTGCAGGCGGATCAGTGTACTTCCATCAGGGATTCCGCTTTCGCCATGTGCGGTGCTCTGCGGAACGCCGCGTTCCCGGAGTGTACCGCAGTCGGAGATAACGCGTTCTATTCCTGTTCGTCGCTATACGATGTATCCCTGCCGAAGTGCACGATTATCGGTCTTTCGGCATTTACTTACTGCACCAGCCTGGCGACGCTATCTCTGCCGAAATGTACGGAGATCCGCAACTTTGCGTTTGATATGCTCAGCAGCGGCAGATCAGCCGCGCTCAGCGAGCTGTCGCTCCCGAAAGTACGGCAGATCGGACAGCTTGCCTTCCGCAGGTGTGCTTCTATTTCAGTCCTCAGTCTGCCGGAGTGTGAGCTGATTGAGACAGGCGCATTCTACAGCTGCACATCTCTGACGACGGTTTACGCGCCAAAATGCACCTATATCGGAGACTGTCTGATTGATCCGCCGAACGCGGCGTTCCCGGCATATTACGGGACATTTCTATACTGCCCAAATTTAAGCGATATCTCCTTCCCGGCATGCACTTATATCGGGACATCGGCTTTCCGCGGGTGCGCAGGCCTGACAGATATCGAATTTGAAGCGTGCCTGTCGATCGGATCGTACGCGTTTTCAGGTTGTTCCAATCTCCGGAAAATCAGCTTCCCGGTCTGCAAAACGGTCGGAGGAAGTGCATTTCAGAATTGCAGTGCACTACGTGAACTGTCACTCCCGCAGTGTGAGAGCATTATGGATTACGCATTTGCTTCCTGCGATGCGATCAGCGGGACGCTTTATCTTCCGGCATGCAAATACATTGGGAGGCGCGCCTTCGACTGTTCTGAATGGTGGTACGTCGGACGATCCGGCAACATTACGGAACTGTCGCTTCCGGTCTGTGAAACAATTGCGTATGGAGCGTTTTCCTGTCAGGCACTTACACAAGTATATCTTCCTGCAGTGACAAGCATGGTCGGCACAGCGTTTAATGACTGCAGCAATCTGACAATGGTTGAAGCACCACTGCTTGAAACGGTGACCGGATTTGGCGGCAGTACCATGGCCTTCACAACGTTGAGTTTTGCAGGGTGTGTTACACTCGGTGGTACCGCGTTCCAGTCGCTTCAGCATCTAAACGATGTATATCTTCCGAACTGTGAAACGGTCGGTGAATACGCATTCGCGGGATGTGTCGCTCTGACAGAGCTGGATCTGCCGAAATGCACGACCATCAACCGATATGCGTTCAAAGGATGTACATCACTGAGGGAACTGCATATCAGCGCGTGCACGAAAATCAACTCACATGCGTTTCAGGGGTGCGTATCCATCACGAGCATTTCCATGCCGAATGTGCAGTCCATCGGGGCGCAGACATTCAACGGGACGCAGATGGCGGTCTTCGATTTCCCGGAGCTGATCAACTGCGGCGGGTTTTATACGCACTCTACAGCAGACGGCGCGTTCGCGGAGAATTCCGTTATCACAACATTCACCGCATCAAAGCTGCGTAATCTGGACGCGTTTCTATTTGACGGCTGCCCCAATCTGAGCGAAGTGAATCTCCCGGCACTGACCAGTACGGGGACGTGCGCCTTCCGAAGCTGTACCGCGCTGGTGAGCATTGATCTGCCGTATGCGCAAACAGCTTCTGCCAGTCTGTTTTACAACACAGGGCTCAGTACGATCACCATGCCGTACTGCAGGTATATTGGTTCGTACGCATTTGCGGAATGCTCCGGGTTGTCCTGGGCTTCTTTCGGCGAATTGGTGAACGACTACCTGTCGTCCACGTGGAGATGCGATATTGCATCAAACGCTTTTGAGAACTGCGCCAACCTGGAGAGCGTGACGCTTCTCGGGCGTTACTGGTCGCTGCCATACAGCAACCCGTCCATGGCGTTTGCCGGGACGCCGATCGCGAGCGGTTCGGGAGCGATCTATGTCGACCCTTATTATTACGACGACTTCATGTCAGCGGCCTGCTGGTCATGGGCGAGCGCTTTTATCCATTCCATCAACAGCTAAATGAAAGAAAGGATTTATTCATATGAAATTACAGATATTGGTTCCGCACTATAAAGAAACAGCCGATGTAATCACTCCCCTGCTGGACAGTATCGCTGTTCAGCAGAACGTGGACTTTGATGAGGTGGGTGTCATCATATGCCACGACGGGAACGAGTCGAAAGACTTTCTGATCTGGGACGATACCTGCGGCAAAGCAGGAGCGCCTGTCACGGTCGCCGATCCGGAAATGCTCATCGCACGGAAGTATCCCTTCCAGATCAAACAGATCCGGCAGGAGCACAAGGGCGTATCCGCCGCCAGGAACGCGTGTCTTGACGCGGCAACGGCGGACTATGTGATGTTCTGTGACATCGACGACATGTTCTCGAATGTATGCGGACTGTGGATTCTATTCCGCGAAATGGAAACCGGCTTTGACTCTCTGGTTTCCGTTTTCATTGAGGAGTCGAGAGACCCGAACACGAAGGATCCGGTCTATCTCAATCACGAGATGGACGCAACCTTCGTCCACGGGAAGGTGCACAGGAGGAAGTATCTCCTGAAGGAGAAGATCAGATTCAACGACAGTCTCACCATTCACGAGGACAGCTTCTTCAACATCCTGTGCCAGAATCTGAGCCAGAATGTGAAGTACTGCCAGACGCCGTTCTATCTCTGGAAATGGCGCGATGACAGCGTGTGCCGTCACGATCCGAAGTATATTCTGAAGACCTACGGCAATATGCTGGACAGCAACGACGCGCTCATCGACGAGTTCCTGAAGAGGAAGCTCAAGGAGAAGGCGGTGTTCTTCACCTGCTTCATGGTGTTCGACGCGTATTATACGATGAACAAGCCGGAATGGGTGAATCAGGAGAACGTGGAGTACCGGGACAGGACAGAGCGCCGGTTCGCGGAATGGTATCGCAAGCATCTGGATCTCTGGGAGGCTGCGACCGATGCGGAGAAAATGCAGATTTCCAACCAGGTGCGCACGCGCAGCGTGGCGGAGGGCATGCAGATGGAATCCATTACCATCAAGCAGTGGCTCGACCACATCAGCGCGATGTAATATGAATCGATTGAATAACAAGGAGACACAGGCCGTTCTTCAGCCTGTGTCTTTTTTTGGAATTTTTAAAGTCGGAAACGAGGTGATCGTTTGAACTACATTTACGAAATTACACTCGATATGGATCCGGCAAACGAGCTTCCGGTTGTGCGGGTCAAACAGGGCGACGCCTCGACGCGGTACGTTGTGGCAACGCTGACCAAGGACGGAGAGCCGTTTATCCCGGAGGAAGGCGTGGATATGCTGTTTCGCTGCGAGAAGCCGGACGGGCACGGCGTACTGGAGGACAGCATCAAAAAGGACGCGGAACTTGACCGGTTCCTGGTGGTCGACAATCGTGACGGCACGGTGACGATCGAACTGGTAGAGCAGGTCACAACCTGCGTAGGACGATGCCGCTGCGACTTGTGCCTGTACAAGGATGAAAAAGTACTGAGCAGCATGCAGTTCATTATCCAGGTCTTCCCGTCCCCGAACACCACCAGCCTCGCGGTGTCGTCCGACGATTTCCGTACGCTGGTCAGCAGAACGGAGGCGGCGGAGAACCTGATGCGCGGTATCGCGCAGAGCGTGGCGACACTGACCCTCAGTACGAACTGGAACGGAACGATGAGCCCGTACACGCAGTCGGTCCCGGTCAGCGGGTATACCCTCACACAGAACACAAAGGTGGATCTGGTCGCAAATCCGGCGGTGATTGACGCGATGCTCGCGAGCCGTACGGACGAGATCATGATCATCAACGAAAGCGGGTCACTCACAGCGTACGCCATCGGCGGCAAGCCGACGGGGACACTGATTGTGCAGGCGGGGCTCTATGAGACCCTATCAATCTGAGAAGGAGGAAACAGATATGGTTACATGTATTCCGGGCGGAATCGTCAACGAGTATCGCGGCAGATCGGACGACACGAAGCCGGTCGAGCGCGTACCGAACGGCAGTACCTATTTGGCAATCAACACGGGCGACATCTTTATGTTCGACGCGGACAGCAAGCAGTGGTTCCAGCAGTATGCTTCGCAGGACCCAGCAGGAAACGGCTAAGGTGAAGTCCCATGGCAATTTCAGTTGAGACTCTGGCGGCCGCACGACAGTTTACAAAGGCATATGTAGACCATCACGGCGGGAGTACACCGGTCGGAAAGACAGGCATCATCGGCACTGTCTCTCTGGATGTGAACTGGAGCGGAGACGGCCCGTATACGCAGGCAGCTGCGGTGAACGGGTACACCGTGACGGCGAACACCAAGGTCGATCTTCTCCCGGATGCGGATCTTCTCGGGCAGATGCTCGAAGAGCGGGTCGACCAGATCTATATCATGAATGACAACGGTGTCCTGACAGCGGTCGCACACGGCTTCAAGCCGGAGCGCGCCATTACCTGTCAGGCGTTATTTACGGAGGTGAATTGAACCAATGGCAATTATCGGCAATCCAATTATTGCTGCAGTAAAAACCGAAGTAGACGACAGATTCGACGAGTACTCAACCAACCCGGTACAGAACAAGGTCATTACGAATTATATCCGCATGCCTGATCTGACGCTGTATCAGGACGAAGAGACAAAGTATGTGTATGTCGCCACACAGGACGGCGTGCTGCTCGGCGACGGCATTCTGGTCGAAGGCGGCGGCGGTGGCGGCGGCGGTACCGGCGGCGTCACTTATAAGCCGAAGCTGACCAACCTGATGTCCAGCCGTGAAATCGCTATCGCGAAAGGCGGCAAGGCCATCCTGCGCTTCAATTATACATCCGTCGACGAGGACGGAATGGACGACGGCCCTGGCGTCGGCACCATCACCATCACCGGCAGCGGCGACAAATTTATTCTGAGAACCGGTATTCCACAGGGAGATAACGCGCTGGATGTCACAGAGCATCTCGGCGACGGCAACAACACCGTTATCATCAAGGTGGAAAACTCCGAAGGAGCTTCCAAACAGCTGAAGTATACGATCTCCATCGCCGTTCTGTCCATCAGCACGACATTCAACGAACTGGCGAACTACAGCGGTTCCGTCGATTATTCCTACATCGTGTCCGGCGTCGGAACAAAGGTTGTTCATTTCTTTATGGACGGTCGTCCGATCGGTACCGAAGAGGTAACCACCAGCAACCGTACGCAGACCTTCACCATCCCGGAGCAGAGTTACGGCGGGCATGTCTTTGAAGTCTATGCCACGCTGAACGCGGAAGGTCTGGTGCTGACCAGCGATACGCTGCGTCACGGCATGCTCTGGCTGAACAGCACGTCCACAAGACCGGCGATCGCATCTACTTTTAACGTAACGGAAGCTGTAGAGGGCGATATCCTTTCCATCCCATACATCGCCTATGACCCGATGCAGGAGACCGCGGCAGTTACCATCACGGTACTGCGTCCAAACAACAGTGTTTATTATACCAATACAACCAACGTTGACAGACTGCCGCATACCTGGCATCTTACGCAGTTCCCGAGCGGCAACATCCGCGTCATCCTGTCATGCGGAAACGCGCGGTGTGAGTTCCCGATCGCCGTGGAGGCGAATGAGTTCCCGGTGCAGGAGGTCACAGACAGACTTGTTCTGAAATTCGACGCGGAAGGCAGATCCAACGGCGAAGAGAACCCGGCGCAGTGGAGCTATGACGATATCAGCGCGACCTTCACCGGATTCGGCTGGGCGAGCAAAGACGGCTGGCTCCCGGATGACGACGGCGTTACGACGCTGCGCTTCCTCCCCGGCGACAGCATGTTTATCCCGTTCTATCCGTTCGCGACGGACGCACGTATCGGCGGCTTCACCATCGAGGCTGAACTGGCGACCAAAGATGTCCGTGACTACAAGAGCCTTGTCATGTCATGCCTTGACAACGGAAGAGGTTTCCATATTGCGAGCCAGGAAGCCGGAATCAACTCCGAGCAGGCCGGTATCTCCATCATGTTCCGCGAGGACACGAAGATCCGTATCGCCTTTTCCGTGGAAGACAGGAACCTGAACCGCTTTATCTATACCTATATCAATGGCATCCTGTGCGGCGTAACGCAGTATAAGACCGATGATAACTTCCAGCAGCAGAATCCGGTCGGCATTACGATCGGCGCGCAGAGCTGCGGTATTGACCTCTATCGTATCCGCTGCTACAAGAAGGGTCTCACCCGTGCTGAGCAGCTGGATAACTTTATCATTGACCGTCCGACGCTTACCGAGCGTGAGGATGCGTATCAGCGTAATAACATCCTTGACGCGAACGAAGAAGTTACGATCGCTACGCTTCCGCAGACCATTCCCTATTTCGTGATTCGCGGTCCGCAGCTTCCGCAGTCCAAGGACGACGACGACGCAACGGTGGAAATCGAGTATGTCGATCCGCTGCACCCGAACAGGAGCTGGGTCGCCACCGGTGTCAAGATCGGTATTCAGGGAACCTCTTCTGCCGGATATCCGATCAAGAACTGGAAGTTCAAACTCAAGAAGGGCATCGTCTATACCAACTGGAAAGACGAAGACGGCGAGGCCATGACCGATGTCGGCTTCCCGATCCACGAGGGCGAGATGCCGACCAAAACGATCTGCTGGAAGGCAGACTTCGCCTCCAGTGAGAACGCAAACAACGTCGTGCTTGCAAAATTCTACAACGATCTGTGCGTGTACAAGACTCCTGCACAGCAGGACAACGCCAAGATCCGTCAGGGTATCGACGGCTTCCCCGCCGTGCTGTTCTGGGCGGACACCTCCACGGGTACCACCAAGTTCCTTGGCAAGGGCAACTGCAACGTGGATAAGGGCAACGACGATATCTTCGGTCTGACGACCGCATATCCGAAAGCACAGAGCTGGGAGTTCCTGAACAACACCTCTGACCGCAGCCTGTTCAAGAGCGCCGACTTCACATCGAACGGCGTGGATAAGAACGGCAATCCGATCAAGGCGTGGCAGAACGACTTTGAGGCAAGATATCCGGATGACTCGCTGGATATTTCCGACTTCGCGCGCATGGCGGCATGGGTGGTTTCCACCGACCGTGGTGCTGTTACAAGCGCAGCAGACAAGGCGGCGCGGCTTCAGAAGTTCCGCGATGAGTTCGAAGATCACTTCGTACTTCAGGCGATGCTCTTCTACTACGTGTTTACTTCCACATTCCTGCTGATGGATAACCGCGCGAAGAACATGTTCCTTACCACCTACGACGGCGAGCACTGGTTCTCCCTCCCGTACGACTTTGACTCCTGCCTCGGCATCAACAACGAAGGCTCGCTGGCTTATGAGTACAACCTGGAGGACACGGACATCGTCGACGGAGACGTGGTATACACCGGCCAGAACTCCGTGCTGTGGAACAACTTCCGCGATGCGTTCCAGGACGAGATCCGCGATATGTATGTAAGTCTGCGCTCCATGAGCGACGGCGACGCCTCGCACGAATCTCCGTTCAGCTATTACAGAGTGGCGAAGCTCTTTACTGAGCACCAGTCCGTATGGCCGGAAGCGCTCTGGAATGAGGACGCGTTTACAAAATACATTCAGCCGTATCTGGTGAACGGCGAAGACTACCTTGACCGTCTGCAGGGAGACAAGTCCTCCCAGCGCGACTGGTGGCTTTACGGCGCGTTCGGATACTGGGATTCCAAGTATCAGTGCGGCGACGCGGCCAAGAACAGAATCATTCTCCGTTGCTACAGTGTCGCGGACATTACCATCACGCCTTATTCACACATCTACGGACGTATCCGCTACGGTTCCTACGATACGGTCAAGCGCTGCGAACGCGATAAGAGCTATGTTATGGAATGCGGAGCCGACGAAATGTATGATACCGAAACCTATATCTATTCCGCAGACCGTATCTCGTCCATCGGCGACCTGAGTCCGCTGACTGTCGGCGAATTCAATTCTGCCGCTGCGACGAAGCTCAGAGAGATCAAGCTCGGCGATGAAGACCCGAACTACGAGAACCTGCGTCTCGGCGTGAAGAACAGCGTTACGGTCGGCAACAACAACCTTCTGGAATCCGTGAATGTTGCAAACTGCAAACTGTTCGGAACCGGCACACAGAAGGTGCTGGATCTGAGCGGATGCTCCGGTCTGAAAGAAGTAATCGCGACAGGTACTCAGCTTCGCGGTGTGTCGCTGCCGAACGGCGGACACCTGCAGACGCTGAAGCTGCCGAGCACAATTACGAACTTCACCGTTCAGAATCAGGCCAATCTGCAGGCACCTGTCTTTGAAGGCTACGGCAATCTGGAGACGCTGCGTGTGGAGAACACGCCGAACATCCCGATCGAGACGCTCATCCTTCAGAACCCGAACCTGAGCCGTCTGCGTCTGATGGATCTTGACTGGACCGTCAGCAGCGCAAGCGCACTTCAGCAGATCTATGACCGCCTGGTGGCGGAGAACACGCACGGCGACCGCATTATCGGCGGTCTGGACGCAGAGGGTATGAACACGCCGACAGCCGTCATCAGCGGTATCGTGCGCGTGAGCGAATCTGTTTCCTCCGCGCTGCTTGCCGGCTTTACAGACAACTTCCCGGATCTGCTTGTCATCGCGAACGGACAGGCTACTTGCACGGTTCGTTTCCGTGACTGGGACGGCACGATTCTGAATACACAGACCTGCGGCCTCGGCGGCAGCGTTCAGGATCCTGAAGCGACCCATATTATCGAGACGCCGACCCGTGAGCCGGCAAACCGCATGTTCTATACCTACAGCGGATGGAACAAGCCGCTCACCAACATTCAGTCGAACCTGATTGTGACGGCGGTCTACACCGAAGAGCCGGGCTACCAGGTCGATTTCTTCAACGATGCAACGGCCACGGTCCCGATCTACACCACGGTGGTACGCGAAGGAGGAACAGCGCCCGATCCGGTGGCTCTGGAATACATCGAGACGCCTTCCCTGCCGACGGATTCGCAGTATGTGTATACCTACCTTGGATGGGATACCTCGTTGTACAACATCACCACGGATAAGCAGATCAGAGCGCGGTACACAACTGAGCCGTCGATCGCGGTTTACTTTGTCAACTGGGACAACACGCCACTGCTTACCAAGTACATCGCTTCCGGCGAGACCATTGTCGACCCGCTGCAGACGGGTGAAATCACAGAAGAGCCGACCAGGCCGAGCGATGCCACACAGCAGGTCAATTATACCTACAGCGGATGGGATCACGCGCTTACCAACATCACGGAGAGCGTCACCATCAAGGCGATGTTCACCGAGATTCAGTATTACATCATCACCTTCCAGAACCCGGATGGGGTTGGCGGAGATCTCAATCTCCCGTATACCACGACCGTTAACAGAGGCGGCAGCGTGACTGATCCGGTCGCGAGCGGCGATCTGCCGACACCGACGCGGTATCCGGAGTCCACTTACAGTTACATCTATAAGGGATGGGATGCACCGCTGTCGACGAACGTCACGAGCAACCTCACTTATACGGCGACGTATAAGACCGACCGGATGTTCACCGTCACCTTCGTTGACTGGGACGGCACGACTCTCTCCGGCGCAACTCAGCTTGTCGCCGATGAAGACGCCGCAGTCGATCCTGTCACCAGCGGACGCATCGCGCAGCCTGCACGTGCTCCGTCTGATCAGTACACCTATACCTATAACGGATGGGACAAGGCGTTCAACTTCATCACTGAAGACACAACCGTCACGGCTCAGTATACGCAGACCGTACGTCAGTATCCTTATCGCTTCCTGAACAATGACAACAGTGTTCTGAAGAGCGGTACAGTGGACTATGGTACCGTCGTTACGCCGCCGAGCAATCCGAGCTACGTCCCGGCGAACGAGGAGATGGTCTTCAACGGATGGGGTACGACCGACTACAGGATTGTACGAAACACTGATTTTATCGCCCAGTATCTCGATATGAGCTCCGTCACGGTGAAGTACCTGAAGCGGACTCTGACTGAGTATAAGAGCGATACGGCGACGAAGGTCGCAGATCATGCGTTCCATGACTTCGCATCGCTGTCCAGCGCGGAGACCAGTGCGACCACGATCGGAACCAGCGCATTCCAGTCATGCGGGAATCTGACGACCGTTGATCTGACCGGCACCGGTGCGACGACTATCGCGGACGGCGCATTCAGCTACGACACGAAGCTTGCGCATCTGATTATCCGAAGCAATACCGTTGCAACTCTGGCCAATGCGAATGCGCTTACCAGCACGCTGATTGCTGCAGGCGACGGCGCGATCTATGTACCGACGGCGCTTGTGGACAGCTATAAGGCGGCCACGAACTGGAGCACCTACGCGAGCCAGATTTATCCGATCAGCGCGTATCCTGTGACAGACTTCTCGACCATCAGCGACAGCTGGTCTGAGATCTTCGCGGCGGAAGCGAATGGGACTTATGCTACCAAGTATCACGTCGGCGACAAGAAGCAGATCGTCGTGAACGGGACAACCGCTTATGCAGTCATTGCCGCTATGGACGCTGATACTCTCGCGGACAACAGTGGTAATGCAAAGATTACCTGGGTGCTTGACCGTATTATCACGACGCATGCCATGAATTCCACAGCGACGAACGCGGACGGGTGGCCTGCGACAGAGATGCGTACATGGCTGAGCGGAACTATTCTGCCGACGATTGATGAGACGGTCCGGAATAACATCAAAGAAGTCTCCAAGACGTCTTACGATTATACAACGAAGGCAGATGTCACGAGCACAGACAAGCTCTGGCTGCCGTCTATGCGCGAGGTGTTCGGAGGTACCATCTACGAGCAGTCCGGTCCTATCTATTCTGGACTCTTTAAAGATACCAACAGCAGGATCAGACGGCAAAACGTGGCCGCCGACTCCTGGTGGCTCCGGTCGGCGAATTCCAACAGCGGGTCGAGCTTCTGGTACGTCAACGGCAACGGCGCGCCGACCACCACCGCTGCCTCCACCCAGTCTTGCGTGGCGTTCGGCTTCTGTACCTAATCTCAAATCTCAACAATCGTCTGCGCAGGCAATCGATGTCGTAGCGGGAATCCGTAACTCCTACGGATTCCCGCGGCCGAGCATACGGTTTGCGAAATTATTTTTAAAAAGGCGCGCCGCCGTGAGGCGGCCGCGCCAACCGCTTAAATAAGAATAAAATTCGACTTTTACCATTCACTTACGGAGGTGAATACATGGCTTATACGAATACACGAGATGTACTCGGTGATCAGGCGACACTGGACGCTCTGGTCGCGCATAATCTCTCGGAGTTGAAGGAAAACGGAGTGGACAGATTGGGTGCCGGCGCTCTCATGAGCAACACTGGTCTTGTCAGTGTGGAAATGCCTGGGTTATCCAGTACGACGCAAGGGGCGGGTGCATTCGCGATGTGTACCAATCTTGTCACGGCCGCGTTCCCGGATATGAAGAGTTTCGGCCAGGCAATGTTCTCTGGATGCGCGAAACTTGAAACCGTTACTGCGCCGAATCTCACATCCATGAGCAACAGCGCATTCGCCGGATGTGCCGCATTGCACAGCGTGGCCTTCCCACTGTTGAAGTCTATTCCTGGCTCCGCATTTGCGAGCTGCTGCGCTCTCATGAAGGCATCCTTTCAGTCTGCAACCAGTATTGCAAGAAGCGCATTCTATTACGCGCCGATCGCAAAGCTCGATCTTCCGCTGGTAACGGGGCTTTCCAGAGATGCTGCGAACCTCGCAGCGGAAATCGATTTCAGCGCGAAGGTCAGTATTGCCGCAAGCGCTTTCACCAGCGATTGGAATCTGCTGTCCCTTGTTCTGCGAAATTCTTCCATGTGCACACTGGCAAACGCAAACGCGCTGTCGAGTACTCCAATCGCATCCGGCGTCGGGCATATCTTTGTCCCTTCCGCCCTTGTAGACACCTATAAAGCCGGCACGAACTGGACGACATATGCAAGCCAGATTGTATCTCTGGATGAATATCCGAAGGAGGTCGCGATCGGCACCATTACAGACAGCTGGGCGGATATCCTTGCCGCAGAGGAAAACGGTACTTATACATCGAAGTACAGCGTCGGTGATACTAAGGTGCTCGACGTGGCAGGCATGCCTATCATTATGCAGATTGTGGCTATGGATACTGACGAGCTTGCGGATAATACCGGTAACGCCAAGATCACATGGCTCGCGCTGAATCTGCCGTTTATTGCCCCGATGAATCCGGCCAGTACAAATGAGGGCGGATGGGAGGACTGCTCGATCAGATCCGGCCTGATGCAGTCTATCTATGACAATATGGACAGCACCGTCAAAGCAGCCGTCAAGAGTGTCAAAAAGACGTTTTATGACTTTACGACGAAGACCACCAAGACGACGAACGACAAGGTGTGGCTTCCGTCTATGAGAGAAATGTTCGGCGGGACTTCTTATGAATCTTCTGGATGTACTTATACTGCGTTCTTTACCGGTAATACACAAAGAATCAAGAAGAATGGGCTGCTCGGTACCGGGGCCGCCAACAACTGGTGGCTCCGGTCGGCGACCTCCGGCGGCGGGACGAGCTTCTGGTACGTCAACTACGGCGGCACGTCGAACAACACCAGCGCCAACACCCAGTATGGCGTGGCGTTCGGCTTCTGTACCTAATCTCATATCAAAAGGAGAAATCATATCATGATTGTAACTGAATTCTATATGGAACGGCGGGACGGCGTGCGTCTGGTGCGTACCTATTCCGACGAAGGAAAGTATATCACCAGAGACGGTGAAATCTACGAGGAGGCAATCGATCCGGAAGAGCTCGGCAGAGTGTACGAGGAGACGGACGAATACATCCACGTGGAAGAGGACGAAGAGCCTGCCGATGACGGCGGGGCTCAGCCGGCAGAGGAAGGTTCTCCGGAATAAAAACAGCATCAAATCTGACTTTGGCATCGGCCGCCCATGATGAGTGGGCGGCCACTTCTATTATGCGAAGAAAGGCGGGTGGAGTGATCCATGCTCGCACTGCGTCTATCGCGACAGAGCGGTATACCGGGCGACGGAGTATCAGCTCGACATTCACATCTGTTGGATAAAAAGAAAAAGAGCCGCCTCCGGTTTTAAGGGAGACGGCTCTCATTGCGTAAAGCATAGTTTTATTTTTTGAGAGGGGGTGGCTCCGATGGGAATCCTCAATCTCATCGCCAGTATTTTCCGCGGCGGCAGCAGCATCGAGCGGCCCGCCGTGTATGAACCGATCGCGAAGCCGAAGCCGATGGTCTACGGGTCTCACGGACGTCTGGAGATACCGAACCTTTACATCAGCGTGCCGCTCTACAACGCGCTCAACGCGGCAGACCGGCAGCGCGTGGTGGACGAGCCGAGCTCGGCGGTATTCTTCCGGCTCGGCGTGCAGGACGTGATCGCGGATCACGCGTGCCAGGCAAACTTCCAGAACCTGAACATGGCAAAGCCGGGCATGATCGCCACCATCGACGAGAAGGAACGGCAGACTTCGTACCGGATGGTACAGTCCCAAGTCGGGCATATCCGCATCGCGGCGCTCGGCAACAAGCTGTACGACCAGAACTGGACGCCGGTCGCCATGCAGAACGACGGAGGGCTCTGCATCTACACCTGCATGGGCAAGTCCGCGGACGACGTGATGGACGTGCGGCTCACGTACTGGCAGCCGGTCGGGAAAGACCGGGAGACGAAGAAAGAAACATGAAACGTCGGAAGAGGGGGCGGAGGCTCCCTCTTCAGCTATGTCAAAGGAGGGGTAAACATGTCCAACCTCGCACAGTTCGCGATCCCTCGTAAATGTGAGATACCAAATGGCGCATACGGCGTATGGCAGGTACCGGAACTGGATATCATGATTCCGCTCTACCAGGGCAATAACGCAAACGCGCAGAAGATCACCGACCGGGAGAACAGCGCCTGCATCGAACGGTTCGGCGTCGGCCGGGTCATCAACGACCACGCGGAGAGCGTCAGTATGAACGGAAAGGGCAGATGGCGCGTCAACGAATTCATCCCTGACACGCAGGCGTTTCTCGTCACGAAAGACGTGACCTATCAGTATTCCTGCAAATATGTATGCAGGGCAAACCGGCACACGCATGCCTACATCATGGACGGGCAGTCCATCTATCCGCGCTACGCAACGGACATCCTGTGCTGCGGCTGCGCAACGGCGGACGCGAAGGAAGTCTATATCGCGTGCTTCAAATATGTCGGGAAGATGCCGACGTAATTTCAGCAGACAGAACTTAAAGAAAGGGGGACGCCTATGGGAGTAGCAAGAGGGACAACACCGACCTTCACGCTGAGTTTCGACGGGTCTGAGATCGACCTGACGGAGGCGGAAAGCGTCTATGTGACGTTCGTCGGCAGCGGGAAGAAGATCACGAAGACCGGGGAAAGCCTTGACGTTCAGGAAAAGAGCGTCAGCGTGTTCCTGTCGCAGCAGGAAAGCCTGAGCCTGCCGGAAGGAGACGTGGAGATTCAGGCAAACTGGACATATGCGGACGGAAGGCGCTGCGCGTCGGACTGCGTCGTCTATCGGTTTACCAGGCAGCTCCTGGACAAGGTGGTGTAAGCAATGGAAACGACGCTCTCGCCTGTCCACATCCCGATGCATCTGCAGATACAAGACGCGGGCGTCCGGATCACGGCGCAGGCAGACACTGCGAACGCGCCAATCACAATCTCAGAGAACAACGCGCGTATCCCGGTCGAGCCGGGCGGCGTCGCCTCTATCCCGGTCCATGCGCAGAGCGACACGGTCACCGTTCGAGCGAACGCGGACGCCGCAGTCCTCATCGACGGGGACGCGAAGCCGTATGCCGGGCCATACACCGTACGACCGGGTTTTGAACAACAGGTCTTACCAACAAAGCATAAGAGCATGTCGGATGATGTAGCCGTGCTGGCGATCGAGGTCAGCATTGTCTCCAACCTGTCCGGCGGCAATACAGTTTATATCGGAGGAGTATTTGATGGCTAATACATACAACAGCAAAATTGTGCTTGGCGACGGAACGGTGCTGATCGACCTGACAGCGGACACCGTCGACGCCGCACATGTGCTGGATGGTGCAACCTTCCACGACAAGAGCGGAGCCCCGGTGACCGGGTCATGCACATATGATTCTGATACTTCCGGCGACGACGCTGCGGTCGCAGAAATACTCGCCGGGAAGAAAGCTCATGCCCGCGGCGCTCAGCTGGTCGGCACTATGCCGAACAACGGGGCCGTGTCTGGCAGTATCACACAGAAGGCGCAGGAATACACTGTACCGCAGGGCTATCACGACGGGTCCGGGAAAGTATCCATCCATGCGGACGAGCAGGCGAAGATCATCCCCACGAACATCCGCGACGGCGTAACCATCCTCGGCGTGCTCGGAACCATGTCCGGGTCCGAGGGCGTGGTGGCGCAGAGCAAGAGCGTCACGCCGAGCTTTCAGCAGCAGGTCGTCGCGCCGGATACGGGCTACACGCACCTGACCAGCGTCACGGTCGGCGCAATCCCAGTCAGCTACGCGGATAACGCGGCGGGCGGCAGGACGGTCACCATCGGTGCGACTTAACGGGAGGTGGTCGTTTGAAGACAACAAGAGTAACGTTCCGCCCGAACACCAGGAGAGTGACTGCGGAGTCCGGCATGACGCAGTGGGACTACGGGCAGATGCTTGAAATCAACGGGCTCGATCTGCCGGAAGCATTTGAGGTGGATTTCAGTCTCGACCCCATGAACGGGATATCCGAGACCGCGATCGGTACAAACGGCACGGTCCGCGTACCGGACACGTTCCTGGAACAGAGCGACACGATCTACGCGTTTATCTTCCTGCACGAGGAACAGGACGACGGGGAGACGCGGTACCGGATCACCATCCCGATGGAGAAGCGACCGGCGCGCGGACTCGCGGTGCCGGACCCGGTTGAGCAGTCCGTGATCGACCAGACGATTGCCGCGCTCCAGTATTCCGCGGCCAAAGCGGAAGAGAACGCGGAGGCGGCAGAGGCCGCGAAAGAAGCGGTGATGAACCTCGGCGTCGAGGCGGAGGACGGCGGCCCGGATGAACCGGCTTCCGTGCAGAAGACGGTCGATGAGGAGACCGGCGAAGTCACGCTGCTATTCCGGCTCCGCCAAGGCGAGAAGGGCGACAAGGGCAACAAAGGGGACACCGGCGCAAGATATACGCCTGCCGTATCCGGTGATGGCGTGCTGAGCTGGACGAACGACGGCGGCCTGGTAAACCCAGACCCGTACGACCTGGTGAGCGCGGTGCTGAACGCGCTGCCCGCAGCGGAGGAGGCGCGGTTCTGATGAAGATTTATGTCATCAGCGACGAGCGGCTGAAGATGCTGGCGGACGCCATCCGGGCAAAGACAGGAGAAGACGCCGCGCTCTCCCCTTCTGAGATGGTCGAGGCAATCCAAAGCATCGTCGTGCAGACCAACACCGATCTGGACGGAATGATCGCTCGGACGGCGGAGGTCGTGGAGAGCGACACGGCGGCGCTGGTCGCGGCGTACGCGTTCTTCAACAACGCGACGGTGCGGACGGTGGTACTGCCGGCAGTTCAGACGATTGAGGAGTACGCGTTCTGCGACTGCGTCAATCTGGAAAGAATCTCTACCGGCGCTTCCAAAATCGGCGCTTACGCATTTTACGGGTGCGACGCGCTGAATGAGATTCTGTTCGGCGAAGGGCTGTCAGAGATCGGCGTCGCGGCGTTCGACGGATGCAGTTCTCTGACGGCAATCAATCTTCGGAACACCGCAGTGTCCGCAATCGCTCCGAGCGCTTTCGCGTCGAGCGGGCTGCGCGAGCTGTGGCTGCCGGAAAACAGGCAGTGCACGCTGGCGAATGTGAATTCGTTTGCCGGTTCGCCACTCGGCGTCGGCGGAAGCGGCGGCGTGATCTATGTACCGCTCAAGTATCGTGTGCGGTATGAGGCGAGCCCGATCTGGTCGAAGATTTTCGCCAACGGGAAGAACCGGATCGTGACGTACTGAGAGGTGGTCGTATGACGGTACAGGAATACATCATCTCCGAATGCAAAAAGCAGCGTCTGACCGACGAGGCGATTTCCGCGTTAATGGCGCAGATCCAGGCTGAAAGCGCATTCATCGTAAACAATCTTGAGGATACCGCGAATGCAAAGCTCGGGATGACAGACGAGCAGTATGTGAAAGCGGTGGACTCCGGAAGCTATACCAACTTTATCAGGGATGGTTTTGGGTTCGGAATCTACCAGCTCACATTTTACACCAGGAAGCAGAACTTCCTGAATTATGTCCGCGCTCGTAACGGGTCTATCGGAGATCTGAAGCTGCAGGTTGGCTTTATGTTCTGGGAATTCCAAAACTACTTTGCCGGCATCTGGAATCAGATGAAAGCGAGCCATGACCTGTATACGCTCACAAAAGAACTGCTTGAGAAATGGGAGAACCCATACGAGCAGGTGGAGAACCTGCGCGTCCGGTATGGATACGCGCAGAGCTGGATGAACAAGGTAAAGGATTTCAAGGAGGTGAATAACACAATGACTCAGAATGAAGCCATTGAAAAGGTACTGGATCTGGCGAAGGGCGAGATCGGGTACCATGAGCAGGGAGACAATGTGACGAAGTACGCCGCGTATCTGGATTCCATTTCCGGATTCTACAACGGTCCGAAAAACGGTTTTGCATGGTGCGATGTGTTCGTCGATTATCTCTTTGTGAAGAGTTTCGGCGCAGACATCGGCAGACGCATGGTATGCCAGCCGCTTCAGAGCGCCGGCGCAGGCTGCCTGTACTCCGCGCAGTACTACAAGCAGGCCGGGCGCTGGGTAACCTACCCGCAGCCGGGCGATCAGATCTTCTTCAGTTATGCGCCTGGAGAATACAGCCACACCGGCATCGTTGAATCTGTCGCAAACGGCATGGTGAACACGATCGAGGGCAATACTTCGGACATGGTCGCACGCAGAAGCTATCCTCTTGCGAGCAGCTCCATTGTCGGATACGGACGTCCGAACTGGGATCTTGTCGCGGAGAGTTCCGCCGACGATTTCTATGATGTGTCTATCGACGTCCAGGATACTGCCGCGAGCGGGTATGTGACTGTTGTATACCGCAAGGGATCAACCGGCACCGCCGTACGCGAATACCAGGAGAAGCTCCAGAGGCTTGGGTATGATCTCGGCAGATGGGGCGCTGACGGCGATTTCGGCGCGGATACATACAACGCGGTTGTCAAGTTCCAGAAAGATCACGGACTGGAGGCGGACGGTGAAATCGGACCGATGACCATGGAAGCGATTGACCAGGCGCTGGATGCATCGCTACACGAAGACGGAGAGACCAGCAATGAGCCTGTGAACACTACCGCAGGCGTGATCAGGCCGGATCCCGTTCATGTAATTGTACGGCCGATCGAGGATGAGGAGCCGCCTGATGACGGATTCCAGTTCCACGAAGGAGATATCGTGAACTTTATCGGCAACGGGCATTACTTCTCTCCGAACGCAAAGGTTGGTTTTGCGTGCAAGCCAGGGAAGGCGATGGTGCGCGGACTGAACCGTACTGCAAACGTGAAGCATCCATATAAGGTAACCGCCATTCGCGGCGGCGGCTCGACCGTGAACGGATGGGTTGACGTGGACGCGATCACGGCGGTGGAATGATGGGGAAACACGAAGGCATCTCCAAGAAAGAGGAGAAACGGTTCGAGTTCTCGAAGATCATGGCGGTCATCGCGATCGTCATGTGGGTCTTCGTGAACCTGTTCGGCATGGCGATGGTTATCTTTACGATGGACTCATCGCCGCTGATGTACGTGATTCCGAGCGTTGACGCGGTGGTAGCCGCCATCCTCGGTTTCTATCTCTGGAAAGCCAGAGCGGAAAATCAGATCAAACTTAAAAGATTATACGGCGTGGATGTGGATACGACAGGTTATTACTATGACAGCGCAAGTTCCTATACGCCTGTCGTCACGGACGCGCCGCTATATGAAAATTCTAACATTATTTAAGGAGGAAGAATCATGGTTATTGATATGACTCAGGTGATCGTTGCGCTTATCGGCCTTATCAGCGTGCTTCTGTCTACGGTCCTTATTCCGTACTTCAGAGCGAAGACCACGCAGGAAAAATGGAACAATGCTCTGTTCTGGGTGAAGCTCGCCGTTCAGAGCGCGGAGCAGATCTACAATCAGCAGGGTATGGGCGAAGCCAAGAAGAAATACGTTGAAGAGTTCCTGGCGAAATATAACATTAAACTTGACCCGGAGCAGATCGACGTCGCGATCGAAGCCGCAGTAAATCAGCTTAACGAAGCTGCCGAGAAGTAATAATGAATGAAAGGCCCGAGTCATGGATACTTTAATGAACGTAACCGTCGGGCAGATTGTCGGAGCTATTACTGCCTTTGTTGCACTTGTCACTCTGTTTATAGAGTTCAATAAAAAGATTCAGAAGTTCCCAATCTCCGCCATCCTGAACTGGATCGGCGAGAGAACAAACAAGAATCTGTCCGCGCAGGTCAAATCACTCGAAAATCAGATCAAGGATCTGGAGAAGAAGGTTGACGCGCTCGACACCAAGCAAGTCTCGATGGATTATGAATTCGAGAAAAGGAATACCGTGAACTGTCGTGTACGGATTCTGCAATTCGCGGACGAGCTTCGCCGAAAGATCAAGCATTCACAGGAGAGCTTTGATCAGGTATTTGACGACATCGATGTGTACGAAAAATACTGCGCGGCGCATCCGGAATTCAAGAATAACAAAACCATGACAGCAAAAGAACGGATTAAAACAGCCTATGACGGCTGCATGGAACAGAACGATTTTCTGTAAAAAGACAGACGGGGTATAAGGAATGGCAAATCAATATGCAAACAAGGTCGTGATCGGTGAAGATACGATTGTCGATCTCAGCAACGACACGGTGACGCCGGAACGCCTTGCGGCTGGATATACGGCGCATGACGCAAGCGGCGCTCCCATTACCGGAACGTGCGTCAATTTGCCGATCCCGCCGTACGCGTACGACTATGAGCCTGGATATACGAACCAGGGTACTTTTATCTACCAGGACAGCACCAACAACCACACAGACGTCTATGAAGTGACGGCCGGGCATTATTACGTCATCGCGCTCGGCGCAACGGTCGGGACGCGATTCCGCGCCGCACTGCTGCCGTCCAATCCTGTCGGTGCAGGGCAAGATGTCAAAGGGACGACCGTGGTCAACAAGAACAACCCGGTCGCTTACGAAAGAATCACATTCGGCGCGACGGACGACGGGTATTTTGTGGTCACCAAGGACAACGCAAGCACCACAGGGCTGAAGTCTTATCTGTTCGACATCACGCCGGACCTTTGATACTATGAGGGGATCCTACGCAAGTGGGAATCCCCTCTTTTTTTTGCGCGTCGCGCCACAGGATTGCGCAGGTGAGGCATATTTATCTGAAACGTGCTGGCGTAGGTGTAAAAAAAAGACCCCGTAAAACGCAATTCTGAACGTTCTACGAGGTCTGAGTGTTATTCACATAAGGAAGAAAAGTATGTTTATATTGTTAAACATTATCTTCGTTATTGTTTATTATTATCGTTATTATTCATTGTAAGCTCAGGCAGCGCGTCCAGCGCTTTCGCCTTCTGCTCCTTGATCACATGGATATAGGTGTTGTAGGTAATCGTTACGTCCGCATGTCCGAGGAGTTCGCTTACGGTTTTGATCTCCACACCGTTTGACAGGAGCAGCGTGGCGAAGGTATGGCGCAGCGCATGCACGCCGTAAATCTTTTCTTCCGGCATGTCCGCCGCCACGGCGATCCGGCGGAACATCTGGTCGAGCTGGCGCGGTTTCGTCTGTGTGTTGTTTCTGGTTGTCATCACCCAGGTCTTCTTGCCGGTCAGCTTCTGGAGGTTCAGCAGTGCGTTATAGGCAGCTTCGTTCAGCGGGATGGTGCGATCCTGGCCGGCATCTGTCTTGACCGTATCCTGTTCGATGAGCTTGTAGCCCTTCTCCTTCTCACGGTCTTTCACGAAGACAACATTGTTATGGACGGTCAGTGTCCGGGTTTCCATATCAATGTCAGATTCCCACTTCAGAGCGAGGACCTCACTGGCGCGAAGCCCGGTATTGATCAGGAGCGGGACAAATGCTCCGAGAGGATAGCGTCTCGCGCCGTTATCGCAGATGCGTGTCGCACATGCTATGAGCTGCGCAGCTTCGTCGGCGGTGTAAAACGGTATCTGTTTCTGTGTAAAGAGTTTCTTGTTCGGGAGCTTGATGTTTGCCGCCGGGTTCTTCTTTACCTTCGGCGGGTCGCAACAGAGTCCCCATTTGAATGCGGCGTTTACCGCTTCGTATGCTTTCTTGATGGATGAGTAGGATTTACCTTCTGCTGTGAGTGTCGAGATCATCGACCTAACATCATCGCTGGTAATTGCCTGGAGCTGGAGATGGCCGATGTACGGGATTACCTGGTTGTTTACTGTCTGTTCCAGGCGGTCGTAGCTTTTTGGCTTGAGCTCCAGAGCTTTCACCGCGGTGAGCCATGAGGTCATGTAATCTGCGATCGACGTTTTCTGAACATGAACGTATTCCGTTTTATGGATTTCTTTGATTAGTGCATTAAGCTTGCGTTTGCACTCAGGTTCTGTTTTTGCGTAAACATATTTTACATCACGCTTGCCATCAGGTTTGACTCCAGCATCAAATCTCCCCTGCCAGAGGCCGTCTTTTCTCTGACTGATTCCGCCTGTTCCCTTTTCTCTGCGAGTCTGTTTTTCTTCAGCCATTTCATTCTCCTTTTCGCTACACACTACACGCTAAATTACACGCTAAAGTAGGGAAAGCTTAGTGAAATCAGTTTACGATATCTTCACACATAAGGCAATAAATAAACTGTGAACGGCTAATTTTCGTGAAATATAAACAAAAAATAACCACCAAACTCTTCCGAAATTTGGTGGTTATTGGCAGGGGAAGAAGGCTTCGAACCCTCGGCCTACGGTTTTGGAGACCTGAAGTCCGATGTTGAAACCGCCCTTGATTGCTGCATACTTTCGTCGTTTAACAATTTACTACACACTATTTACACACTAACCCATCAAATCTACACCAGGTATGTTTTGTATGTATAAGTGTCAATCCAGTCCTGCAAATGCTTCTGGCTGACATACATACGGTTATTGATTTTGATCGTCGGGAAGCAGTTGGATTTCAGTAATTCGTAAGCCCTGTTCTTCCCTATGTGCAGAATATCCTGTAAATCTCTATATGTCAATAGTCGATCATACATTTTTCTTATTCAGTAAAGCTCCAAATCTATCATGCACAGCGAGAGTATCGATTCGATACAGAATATCGAACCACTCTCCTGTTATTCTGAACTCTCCGAAGAAACGATGAAGCCGTTTTTCCAAAACGTGGGCCGCAGCTTCGGACTCACATGGGAATGTGCAAATTACTTTCAAGGCATTACTGTTCGCGTTTTGCAGATTGATCATTCTGGCCTGCACATCTTTCGCTTTGCCTATCTTGACATGCGTTCCGTCGCTTATGAAGTAGCAAAACGCTTCAGCGTTTTTAACATCGCATGTCAGGCAGAATGAAACAGCGGCGATATCGTCAACCTTAAACACTTTGTATTCCGGCTCTGTGGCGTACACGCGTTCCGGATTTAAAGCCAGGAACTCCCGTTCTTTAAACCGCAGTTCATTGAGGCTGTGTGCGTATATGACATGCTGGTGCCCGTCATGAGTATGCTTATAGACGTATCTTCCATCGCCGCGAACAAATTCGCCTACATGTAATGCCTCCCCGTTTTTATCATACCGTACCATGGATTACTGCCTGAGATTTCTCGGCGGCGGAAATACAACAGAGCACTGCGGTCCCGAGATTGTCGTCGAATGAACAGAGCAGTATTGATAGTTGAAGTGTACGGACGGACACGGCAGCAACACCGCATCCATCTCTTTGGCTGCCGGGAAACTCGCCGCATAATAAGTGCCGCAATATTCGCAGCGCTTCCCTTCCGATATCGGAGCGCCGCAGTTCGGACAGTTAAATTTATATGTCATTACCATATTCAGCATCTGTTCGTGCATACGCTTTGCTTTGGAACTTCGCATTTAGCATTTCACAACCGCAGAATGGGCATTTGCATGGTAACGGAAGTGCTTTCCCATACATCTTCCCATCTGGCGTGCGCCAACGTTCAATAGTTCGGTAAACCATACAGCCACAATGAGAACATGTTGCAGGGTTAGCTTCACAAACTGAGGTAGATTCCATATAATTATTTCCTACCATATCCTCCCACATCGCATAGTAAGGATCGATTTTAACGTGTAAAGACCTCTTCCCGATATAATTATTATCTTTCCTGTGTGGCTTGGTTGGTGCAACAAATGGAACATAAATCATATGGATTAATCCGCCCAGACAAAATCCATGCACGCTTTCTGTCCCGCTTTTACAAGCGTAACATCATCCACGTAACATGTTATTAATTCGTCGTCTTCAACAGTATCAGGGTCTATCTGCATTTCACAGACAGATGAATTCTCACAGTACTTACAGCATTCATCAATGCCGAGATATATACCATTAATAATCATTGTACAGTCTCCTTATTCAGCATCTGTTCGTGCATACGCTTTGCCTTATAATATTCGTTTAAACCGAATCCTGTGGCAGTATCACACTCCACAAGGTGGTCATACAAATCCGGCGTATAATAGAAATCATCGTAGTCGTCGAAGATCAGAAAGTGCGAAATCTCCGGGTGCTCTGCGAGATACTCATGAATCTCGCTGCCGCGCGACCCATAGTCATTACGATGCACCGGAGTCTTACCAAGCACCTCAACTCCTTCGCGCAGACCGCCGTTTTTCAGGCAGTCGATATAGTTATCATCTGTTCGCCATGTACTCGTCACGACGATACTGTAGTCATATTTCTGGCAAAACTCCGATACCCACTGCACACACTGGAAGTTATTCACGCTGTTGTCCTCCGGATAGTTATAGGTACAACGCTTACCGTAAACGTCCCACATCGGCGTGTTGACAACACCGTCATAATCCAGAAACACAACGTTCATTGTTAAACCACCTTTCATGCATCCTGTGTAAAGAATAAGTACATCACGTCTAAGTTATATTCATTCTTGGCTAACACCGCCGAAACAAGTGTGTATCCTGTATTGCCCCACCAGTCCAGTGTTTCCTGGAGTTTATCCGTCGCATAGTTTGCGACTTTAACCACTTTATTCCTGATCATCTGTCTCCATCCTCATCTTATAATAACCGTCGTCGATCTCGATAATCTTGAAGCCGAGATTATTATATAATGAGACGGCTTCCATATTATCTGCTTTTACCCATAGCCAGTTAGCGTCGAACTCGCGTTCAAGGACACTGATCAGGCGTTTGGCGTATCCGCGTCTCTGATAGTCGGTATGAACCTGAAGATCATGGATACAGTTGTCTGTTGCTGAGCACTCCGCAACCACCTGTTTACCATCTTTTATCTTAATTTCGATCGTCATATGCTCGTATGGGTCTACTGCATACATTTATCCACAACCTCCGTTTTAAAAATCATGTCCGATCAAACCCTCGTTTATTTCGCAACATTGCCACCTGTTGTATTGGCGACCATTTCTCTTGCCTCTTCTTCTGCGAGATCCCATGAATCGTATTGCCTGTAAAATGTCGTACATATATACTCTCCACTCTGGTTATGAACATACTTACAGCTATCAGTATCTCGCTTTATTGCCGTGTGTCTATTATGATAATACTGCGACCATCCTGTCTTCGTTTTGTGGAAGTTGATTTCATAGACATAGAACCATTCCGGTATCTTAACGTTGTCGGCTGTAATTTCTTCACACTCACACACAGAGTAGATACCGTATCCGCCCGTTTCCAAGTTTTTGACAAAGCACCAATCTTCGGCGAGTTCTTTATCTTCAGAATATCCGATCGGATTAGCGTAATCGTGGTCGTACTCGATAACAAGATAAATTGTTTTTGTGGCCTCCTTCTACCTGTACGGGCATATGCTCTCGCATGATTCGCAGCACTCATGCCCGAGGCCATAACAAATATGCTCTTCGCTCTCTTGAAGATTCATGTCTTCAATCTGCCGCTTGTCACGCGGCTTATACTTCTTCGCTTCGCCGTAGCCGCCTTTATGGCGATAGGATGCGCTCGCCTTCCTGGTATTTGTCTTGCGCTTTCCACTATTGCCGAGCAGCCTGTTCATCTCATTGTTATTATCAAGCATCCCGATGAATTTCAGGTCTGCCCGTTTTGAATACACAAACCATGAAGGAGTACCAGCGCTAAGCATATCCAGTCGCTTTTGGATAATACGTTTGCGATTGTGCCAGTTTTCTGCTCTTGATCTATTCATTCGGTTCCCTTCGTTCCGTTTGAAGTGACTTTGAAGTTCGTTTGAAGTTACTTCAAACCGCTTTCGGTATAAATTCCTCGTTATGGACAGCTACCTCAGAATCCATCTCCATGTCATCGTTGCGAAAATAGTATGTTTGTCCATCATACTTTTCTGTGTTATCTCGAAACTCCCAGTATGCATCTTCACCGATGAACATCTCTCCATCAATCAGGCAGTATGGATCATCCGCACGATAAAATCTATTCCGGCAAGCGATAAGATTTAATTTATCATATCCCTGCTTTGCGCTTCGGTACTCTGACTCTGTGATCTGTTTCTTAAACTGTTTCATTTTCATTGCATCCTTATCTTTAGTGTCTGAAGATGAGGATATTTTTATACCCTCATCTTCTATACATTGTATAATAGTTACCAGCTGAACGCGTAGTTCAGGTTACCGGGGTTGTTTGCGCTGGTGCAGTAGAAAGCACCGAGGTCAGGCCTGAAGATATCTCTCGCGATGTACTCATACAGCGTGGAGCAGAGGCCGTTGATGTCGCTCATGTTGTCGTTGTAGTACTGGACAACTTCCTTCGTGAAGATCACATAGCAGGCGGTGAAGCCGAACACGCCGTAAACGGTGACAACATCAGACAGCACGGGGTTTCTGGCGAAAGCGGTGCGGAATACCAGATCCATAAACTCTGGATTATCCTTGTTAAAATTGAGGTGCTTCCCATCCTGCGCATTGGCGGGCACCACCGTAACCTTCAGCGTAACGCCGCCGAATTCCTTCGTCTCTGGCAGGAGCTGCCGCAGCGCTTCAGCCTTGTCGCCGCTGTCCACGTACAGCTTTACCTCGCATTCATCGTCATCCATGACGACATGAACCGTCGGGTCGTCTTTGAACATCACATTGAGTTCCTGATAGTAAGTGTCCCAAGGGGGCGAGAGTTTCAGTTTAGCCATTGTTTTAGTCTCCTTTTAATAATACTGATTAATCCTTTTATCGTATTCCTCTGCGCTACAGAGGACTTTATCCACAAGAAGATAGTAATCTTCATCGCAGTTCGGGCACCACAGCACCCAGTTAATCGGATATGACGTCATAATCAGATGCGGCGTATGATAAAGCGTACGACCGCATTTCTGGCATGTATAAGATATCATTTATCCCATGAAGATCTGCGCGGCATACACGACGCCGTTCTTTTCATACACGCCGACCGCGAGCTTTGTGAATTCAGGCAGAAGGATATTTGCGCGGTGGCCTTCCGAGGTCATCCACTCTGACATGATAATCTCCGGTACGGCGATCGGGCGGTCGACCTTGATCAGGTTCTCCCCTGTCACATAGTAGTCCATCTCTTCCACGATGGAGTGGCAGGAGGATCCGTCAGGCCGCGTATGAGAGAATGTGATCGAACACTCATACGCCCTGACATCCGCCGCGTCCTGGAGATCGTCCGCATATGTAAGCTCGCCGAGTCCGTTCTTCGCGCGAACCTGATTCGTCAGGTCGAAAATTTCTCTGGACAATGAGGTGGTATTATGTGCTGGGTCGACATACGCACCGGGATATCCGTACGGCAGAACCAACGGCGGTGTCGGCGTTACGATGGTATACGGTATCGGCGTTTCTGCCGGTTCCGGTTCAGGCTTCGGTGTCGATACGGCAACTGCTTCCTGTATCGGTTCAGGCGATGTCGCGGCGGGCGGCGCGATGGTGGAGCAGGACGTCAGCATCAGGACAAACGCCGCCAGAACCATACTCAGAACCCATGATAAAATCGCGGTTTTATACTGCTTCATCTTGCGGTTTATCCTCAGATATATCAGCGTCCTGTTCATCTTCTTCAAACTCCAGGTCTTCCGTGAGCGACATGTTGTCGCCGTTCAGTACGATCCCGATCGTACAGGCGCGCGTACACGCCGGGCACAGCTTCAGCACTTTTCCTCCGAAGCGGACGCTTTTCGTATGCGAGATCTCGACCTCTTTCTCTTCCGCCGCTTCCGGATCGTCTGCATGGAAAATGACGTCAATCACAGATTCTCTCGCGGTCTCGTCGTATTCGGAGCCGCAGCAAAAACAAATCATGGTTCTTTATCCTTTCAGGTAGATTTTTACGTTGCAGTCCGGAAGCAGACGAACAAGCATCGGCTCGACATCCTGCCAGTCGCCGCCGGCGAGACCGCATCCAAATCCGTATGGGAACGCGAGCGTCTTGCCTTTGCACAGCTGGTTCATTTTGCGAAACGCCTTGGTCAGCGCGGAGTAGTCGGTGTAAACGTCGTCATGCCCGTAATAGAACTGGCCGAAGATGTTCAGGATCAGCGGGTCGCCTTCCTGTTGGGACCCGCCGTTTGCCGCGACAAGTTGAACTTCTCCAAGGAGATTCTGTTTCAGCTTTTTGCTGTTGCAGAACTTTACATACTCCTTTTTTACATTCGGCCATTTATCCGCAATCTGTTTTGCGACACCCGCGCCCATGACTCCCTGGCAGTTCACCTGGTGGCAGATGATATCCACATCCGCCTCCAGGAGGTCACCGCGTATAATCTGGACGCTCACTCGTAGATCAGCATGGTGTCAAGCAGGTCAAGCTGTTCGACAGTCTCACGCGCCCACGTCTTCATCACGGCAAGCTTGTCGCGGTTCAGCTGCGGGTCGTCAATATACCGGAGGATCGCTTCCGTGAGCTCATGGATTCGCGCCGGTACAACAACGCTGTACGGCGCGGCGCCGAGCGGAGGTCGGTCTAAACCGGAGCTTACCTTGGCACCGCTATTCGGATCGCCGCAGTTAACGATTACGCCGCTGTCGGAGAGCGCCGCGTTCCGCGCCTCCACAATATACTTTTCCGTTTTCTCCAAGGTATGTACCTCCTTCAGATCTTGATCGGATACGCCGTGTACCGATCCGGGTGGAACACCGCAATCGGGGTGTTGTTATCCGGGCACATCGCCGGATTGAGAACGTGAATCCGCCCTCCGAGCAGTGTCTCCGCCTGCTTCGGGAAGCGAATCCGATGCTTCAGCATCGTCAGCATCAGTGCCAGATGATTCATTGTCACATACGGATACGTGACCGTCTGTGTCGTCGTGCTCATTGTCTATCATTCTCTCCTTGTCTTCGGGGAGCACGGTTTCTTCTTCAGCTCTCCGATATTCTGCCAGACGTAATCCACGAACTTATCCCAGTTCAGGCGCACCTGGTCGTAAACGTCGACCTTTTCATCACGGAACCGGTCGCAGTGCGGCCAGTGATCGATGATGATCTCCCACTCACACTTTGACCAGTAGTAATACATCAGATCACGTCTCAGCTGTTCGACAAAGGCATCCTTGTCTCCGCCGTTTTTCTTTGCGTTCTTTCGGCAGTCCTCCATGAATCGCCAGTGATCGAAGACATTATGCTGCTCGATCAGGCCACTGTTGAAGTTGCCGACATATACATTCCATTCCAGCATATCAGCCGTTCTCCTCACGCTCGACGAGCCAGCATTCAATTGCATCAATCGCATCGTCGATATTGGAAACGAGCACGCCGTATTCCTTGATCAGGCCGGTAACGTAGAGGTTCTGGTAGCTATACTGCTGTTCGCCGAGCTCAGACGCTCCGCCCTTATCCTTCGCCTCGCTGTGTGTCAGGGCGCACTGGCGGTTGTCGGTGCAGATACCGACGATAAACTTCTTATCACCGCGTGCGATCTTCTCATGGAACTTCCCGATCTCGGCACAGGTTCCCGCCGGCAGAACATCGCCGTCAATGCAGGCGATCAGTATGTCGGTCTTATCCAGCCTGGCATTATCCGCAGAGGCGATCATCTTGGAATCTGCGAACTTTTTCTTACCCTCCACACCGTTGATGTCGGTGTTTTCCACCGGGGAATAGAGATCAATATTCTGGAATGCGGCACGGAGCCTTGACGCCCACTCCGTATTACGGAGCAGGTCGCCGTATGTGAAGATTGGCCCGGCAAGATAGGAAGTAAAAGGTTTATTATTCATTGGTTTTCTCCTTCAGGATCAGATTCAGAACGACGCCGAAGACGAGGGCGAGAGCCGTGCCGCTCAGCGCAAAGGTTGTACCGCCGACGGCAAGCCCGCTGATGCCGAGAGACAGGACGCTGGATACCATGATCAGGTTCTTCTGTTCGTTCAGATCGATCTGCTGCAGCATCTTCACGCCGCTGCAGGCGATGTAGCCGTAGAGGATAATGGCGGCGCCGCCGAAGACACAGCTCGGAATGCTCTGGATAAAGGCCTGCACCGGCTGGACAAAGGCAAGAGCCATCATCATGACCGCGGCTGTTGCCGTCACCATGGACGAGGCCACACGGGAGAAGCCGACACAGGCAACGCCCTCCCCGTAGGAGCAGGCTCCAAGCCCGCCGAAGACGGAGGTGAAGAGGTTTGCCACGCCTTCCCCTGCGAAGATCCTTCCGAGGCCGGGTTCTTTATACAGGTCTTTGCCGATGATGCCGCCGAGAGCAGCGTGATCAGAAAGGCATTCCATCATGGCGCTCACGGTAAAGGCGATGTAGACCGGGATAACCGGCAGGAGCTTTGCCATGGGGACCGCCTCCAAGTGCTTCACCGCGACATCGGGGAAGGCCAGAAAATGAATTCCTTGGAACACACTGAAGTCCACAATCGGGCAGACGCCGGTCACCGTCAGGAGGACGGAGATTGCGTAGCCGGCGAGGGTGCCCACCAGGAAGGGCAGGATGCGAAGCATGCCTTTTGCGTAGTGACTGGTCATGGCGATGATCAGCGCCGTTATAAGAGCGATAACGATGCCCCATGTGCTGGGCTCGCCGCCGATTTGGACATAGGTCCCAATAAAGCCCATGAGTGTAATGCCTATCACCATGGTGACAGCGCCGATGAGCGCCCGCGGGAAGACACGGTAGATGTTCTCCACCGGGATCTTCGTAAAGACAAATCCAAAAATACAGTAGACCGCGCAGGTGACCAGACCGCCCACCGCCACCGCCGTATAACCGCCGGCGGCCAGCGCCATCAGGACGGGCGCGACAAAGGCGCCGGAGTTCGAGATGTACATGGGCGAGCCGTGGCGTGTGACGGTGAGGTAGGCCAGCGTCGCGAGACCGGCGCCAAAGAGCGCGCCGCTGACGGAGACGCCGCATATGTTCGCGATCAGGACGGTCGCGACGAAGACGGAGAGCAGGAGCTGCAGGGAGAACAGGATGAGCTTGCCGACCGGCATCCGGTCATTGATATCGTAAAGCATCATACCTTTGCACGCTCCGGTCCAAATTCCACACAGAACACGCAGTCCATGTTATAGATTCCGATCCACTGCTGTCCCTTGATGACGATGAAACACTTGCTGTCATAGCTGTAGTCGGTGTAGTCATCTTCTCCGTAGCTGATGACCTCGCCGTTTTTGAATACAATTCTGAGCATTTTCTTTCTCCTTACTTATAGAGCTGGTATTTGCGGCTGATCTGCCTGCACAGATCGTCGGGCAACGGACGGAATCCAATACAGGTAAGCGTTCTGCCCTGCCCGTTTTCATCGACCTCTTCCGGCTCCAGCTCTGTCAGACAGTTGTCATTAATCAGGAAGAAGTCTTCGCCTTCCTTCAGACCGAGTTCCTCTGCGTGTGTCACGGCCTTCATCAGATGGGTGCGGTTCTTTGCCTCGCAGATCACCTTTGTGAATGCGCCTTCGATCCACTTCTCATAGAGATCTGTATCGAAGAACAGCTCCGCCGTGTATTCATATTCAGGCTTACAGAGCTCAATCCGATATGGATCGTCCTGGTCAGGAACCGGCCTGGTATAGAAGTACATTTCGCGGCGATCAAAAGCGTCCTTCGCCCACTGCGACAGATCGGAACGCCGATAGTCCGCGGGGCGCACTGAAGTTGTCGGAGCTATTGGTGCAACCGACGACTCATGATCTGACAGCTTCTCAACCACATAGCTCGGGTGGCGGCGAATCGGGTATTTCAGAACCTTGCTCGCCTTCTGTCTGATCTGTGTTGTCAGGAAGGCCATGCTCCCGTGGCTCACCTGAGCGGCGAGCTTACCGGGAGACATGTCCAGATCCTTCCTGGCGATGATCAGCTGTTTCAATCGAGTCTCACTTTCACGCCGGTGCCGGACAGCAGTCCGAGCGCCAGCCATACCGCGAAACTCACGCTCCAGCTCCACCACGTCCAGTGAAACGCATGACACAGGAGCCACAGGATGCCGGCCGTGGCGAAAAAGCTCAGCACAATCATGACGGCAAAGAGCAGAATCATGCTCAGCACTACCGCGCCGGAGCTGTTTTTGAAATCAAATTTCCGTTTCATTTTCAACCTCTGAAATAAGATATTGATACCACATATCCAAGGAATACGCGGTTGTACAGGTTTCGCACCGCCAGCGAGTCTCCGTACATGTCGGAGGACAGAGGCCTGTCTCGTTCAGAAACTTTGCGAGCTTCTGATCGTCCAGCTGGCGGAAGCGATCGCCGTGGGTCAATCTTCCTCCGGCGGAGGATCTTTCTTCGGCGCGTCGAAGACCTTCGCGAAGGTATAAACGGTGTTCTGGGTCGTGACGGTCACTTCGTTCGCGAAGTCGGTCGCGTCCACATCCTTCACAGGCGTGGTATGTATCCGATGATACTCGCCGTCAATCTCCACCTTGAAGTATCCATACTCATTCAGGCGGAAGGATACCAGCTCGCAGATCCGACCAAGGATCTGTTCGTGCAGAGGGTTCTCCGTCTTACTCTGGATGCCGGACAGGAGATAACGGTTGCCGCTTTCAAAGTACATTTACCATTCCTCCATCGCTTCTTTGTCGGCGCGGCGTGCGCGCTTTTTCATTTCCTTTGTACCGCTGCTCCCGAAGCCTCCGTCGCCGCGCTCGGTCTCACTGAGCTCGGAGACCTCCCGGAACGGATTGACGCAGTACGGAGATAGCACCAGCTGAGCGATGCGCTCGCCGTTTTCAATCATCTGATTCAGGTCGGTATCGTTATGAAGCGCGACCATCACCTCGCCGCGATAGTCTGAATCGACCACGCCGACACAGTTTGCCGGACGCAAGCCGCGCTTGGAGGCAAGCCCGCTGCGGGCATAGATCGCGCCGAAAAGCCCGGAGGGAATCTCCATGGCAAGGCCGGTCGGAATCATTTTGGTTGTGTGCGGCGGAATGCTTACGAGATCATAGTCCAGACAGGCGCAGAGATCAGCACCCGCAGCCGCCTCAGAGCCGCGCGCCGGGAGCTTTGCACCCGGGCGCAGCTTCTTTACTTTCACTTCATTCATTCAGGGGCGAGGCCTCCTGTAGGTGTAATACAGCGTCGCCGTGATCATCGCGGCAACACACACACAAAACAGATAATGTTGCATCGCATTCTCCTATTATGTATTAATTAAACCAACGGACGGTCGGTTCGCCGGTGTATCCCTTCTCCCAGATAAACCAGGCATATGCCTGCGCACTGTTGTTACTGCGCTGCTCTTTGCTGAAATCGCCATTCTTGCAGCAATTGATTCTGCCGGTAGCGACGTAAATCAGCTTCGGCGGATATCTGTCGAAGAGTTCACGCCTGGACTTTCCCTCCAGAAACTGAATCTTCAAAAACATGGCTACCCGATGTCCGTTCGGTACGCATTGGATCGCATGTTCTACGAATTCCTTTGCGTATTTGTACGGCGGATTTGTTACAATATCGCCGTCAAAAACCTCATCGGAAGATAGGAAGTCTACCCCCCCCACTCCGAAGCCGCGATCAACCAGATCCGTAGAAGTAACATCGTAACCATGCGCCTCAAGCACTTTACTCAAGTGACCTTCGCCGCACGCACATTCCCACACATGATGGTTGAATTGCTCTTTCTCAAGCAGGAGCTCCATTGCGATTGGGTCTGTAGCGTAATAATCATTTTCTTCCCGAATTGATTCACCGTGGTTTGTAGAACCGAGCGTTACAAAGAGCGCGTGCTCTTTTGTGTTCTTCACTCTATATGCTTACGGATGCTCCAGCGGATCGGTCTCCGGGAGGATCTCACCCGGCTCCGGGTATTTGATCACCTGCCAGACGCAGGTCACCAGCTGATCCAGAGCGGCGGAGTTCTTCGCATCGTCAGAGTATCCACCGAACTCATTGTAGTCTTCGGTCATGACCTTGATCAGGCCGATCTTGTCATTTGCGGAAATTGCCATATGTATTTCTCCTTTAACTGATTTGCCTTGCGTACTGGTTGTCAGACGCGAGGTTGACGCCGAGAACAGGATCCATGTGCGGCTGCTGATCCGGGACGAACCGACCGAACTTTACGATGATATTCGGCATCGACATCAGAAAGTGCAGCTGACCATCGATTTCCTGCTCAGTGTAGCCGGTATAGATCACGACGGGATCCTTGCATCCGTACTGCATGCGCAGCTTCTGGATGAAGTTGAAGAGTTCCTGCCACTGGTCGAAAGGCTCCAGGCCGCCGAAGACAATCGCCTTGCTAATCGGGTTTTTCAGGTAGCGATTGATCAGGTAGTCGTCGCCGGTGTGGATGTTGTCCTGATGCGCAAGCTCCGCGTTCTGACAGATCTGACGACCGCAGTCGCGGTCGCACTTGAAGTCGCAGGTTGTCGTCGCAATAAACATGGATGGGACTCTGTAGTTGACAAAGTCCTCATCCGTTATGCCTTTGAGCCACATGCTTACTGCATCACCCCGTCATTGGAAAGTACATTCATCCACTTGCGGGCGTCGAACTCCCGCTTGCGGACCTTCTGGTAACTGGAAACAGGGACGTAGAATCCAACAACACGCGCATAAGTATCGGCGATCGGCTCGCCGCATACCGGGCAACGCTGTTCGGCGATAAAGGCGTGCCTTCTCTTGCATACCGAGATCTTGGTGGTAAATGCGAAGTAGATTACACCCATCAGCGCAACGTAGTTCAGCATATCCCATGCTTCCTCCTCGTTGGCGAAGCGGTTCTCGATGTTGATGTGGGCGATGCAGCCGCCGCCGCACTTCTGATCGAAGAGAGAACCGAGACGACACTTCTCCTGGATGGTGCACTTCTCCATCAGTGGAATCCACTGGTTACTGTAGATGAAATATTTATCCTGTTCGAAGAGCAGGTTATCCGCCTGACAGATGACACCGGCGCAGTTTTCCGCCGGGATCATCTCGATGTTGAAGGAGAAATCGCACGGGAAAGAATCCTTGACTTCGTTCATGGTATCCAGAATCTGGGTGGCAAACTCCACGGCTTCGTCGGAATAACTCTTACAGCCGAACTCGTCGGTGTTAATAAGTCCGAAGAGATCCATCACCTCGTACATGCCGATGCCGCCGATGGTGCAGAACTGTTTGTCCAGTTCCACGGCGCCATCCTGATAGTTGGGTAAAAGCCCCTTCTCGATGTTACGCTGGATGATGTGGCGCATGGACGTCAGTGCCTTGCAGTCCAGAAGGACGCGCTGACGGAGAATCTTCAGGTACTTCTTCTTCGCCTCTTCTTTGGAGTCACTGTCCAGAACGCCACTTTCATAGGCGATGCGTACGAGGTTGATGGTGGAAACCCTGCAGGAGCCGACAGACAGCGCCGTGCCTCCAATGGAGTTGATGAACGCGTCAAGCTTCTGCGTATCAGAGAGGAGACGGCAGCAGTTCGACAGAACGCCGACGTTGTCGCTGGCGAAGAAGTTGGAGTCGCTCCACTTCATGTTGTGCCTGGACGCCCAGCGGGCGTATTCCTTATCGACAAAGACGTCCCAGTTCCGCGTGCGGATCATCTCTTCCGCCTCTTCCGGCGTAATATCACTGCGCTTCAGCAGAGAATACGTGAGCACGGGGTATGTAAACATCTGGTATTTTTCCCTGATCTCACTGACAACTTCCATGTATACCTTCTGGCATTCCAGCATGTCGTCGATATGGTCAATGGCAAGGGTGCCGTCGGGGAATTCCATACCGCCGAAAAGGGACTCCATATAATACCGGTCAAAGATCGAAACGTTTGTAAAACTGGATTGATCCACGCGGAGGAACGGCTGGTTAAGCCGGAAGATGAGCTTTTGGAAGTTCTGGCGCAGGTAATAGTCCGGGTCTTTCATGTAGTACCCATCTTCTACGTCCTTTTTCCAGAAGTACCACGCCCAGATCAGGACGTTCGGCATCCCAACCGCGCCGCTCTGACGGTTGGACAGAAACGAGACGAACTCGATCACGTCGTCGAAATAAGTCGTCAGATGCTTCGGCGCTTCGTTGTTGTAGTTGTCGAGGAAGAACAGACCCTCCGTCGCGAGACGGGTGAAATCGTTCGCCCAACAATACGGGAAGTAGCTCGCGGTGGTCGCGTCATTGAGGTAGAAAGCCCTGGAGAACTCCGCCTCAAGCCACATCTTCGCCGTGCGCAGACCCCACATCTTCTTGATCTCGGTAAAGATCTTGTTCAGACCGAAGAGCTTGTCTTCCGCTTTCCCCTTCTCGGTCATAAAGGAGCGGATGTCCTTGTGATTCGCGTTGGCGTTCGGGTCGATGGACGCGTCCGCCAGCGTATCCTTGTCTACAAAATTGTCAATGAACTCAGAGAAGTCGAGCTGGCTCGGATGGAGCCCGTTGATGTACTCGAAATCTTCTCCGTACTTCTTTTTCAGGTCTTCAAGACAACGCTCAAAATCCTTAGACAATCTCAGCTGAATTTCCAATTCTTACTCCTTCTCAACCGGCTGGCGTCCGCTCGCTCACCCATTCATTCACCCAGTGAACACTGTCACCGAAGCTCATCAGCTCGCCGCCCACCGAGAGTGCCGGCGCTTCGGTCATGCCGAGCGCCTGCATCTCGTCCACATCCCTGTTTTCCGTGTACGGGATGTGCGCAGCGTCAAGCTTTTTCTTCAGGATCGCGCACTTTGGACAGCCGGTCGTATAAAAAATTACTGACCCTTCCATTCTATCCTTTCACTCAGCCTTTCATCCGCTTCCAGAGGCGGCGCAGGGCGATCAGACCGCCGACGATCCCGGCCGCCTTCAGAATCTTCGCGGGCGTAATCTCGACGCGGAAAACCTCGACTTCGTCCGGCTCATGGAAGAAGCGGCTCACATCAATGAAGTCGTCATCGTCCTCTTCGTCTTCCTCGTCGCAGACATCGTCTTCGTCATCATCGTCCTCGTCTTCATCACAGCAGGAATCGAGGTCGCACTCACAGCATCTGCCGCAGCATTCCTCTTCATCGTCGCCCTCATCATCGAGCTCGCTGAGCTTCATCAGCAGGCCGACCAGGGTATCGGATTCCGCCAGGATATTGCCTTCGTCGTCACGGATACGAAACAGGGTTTCCACAGATTCTTTGGATTCTTTCATAATTACTCCTTTATGTATGATTACTCTTTGAGTGCTTTCGCGAATAGATCGGCGCTCTTTTTGAATTCTTTATCGATTTCATAGAGGCTCTGAGCGAGATGCGTAATTACGCTGTAAACTTCCGACCAGTTTCCGGCGCGGATCATTTTCCCGTAGCTGGTGCCGTCGCAAAGCGTATTAAATCGCGCGCCGTCGGACGCCGGAATTACTGGCGACCATCCGTTGTCAGGCCCGCGGTAGTCGCGATTATGAGGCGCGTCCATCAGGATCTTGTAGTATCTGCCGCCCTCCAGGTTATGCGGGCCGTCATCCACCATGACGTCGCCGCGAATCATCTGCTTCCTGGACGCGATAATCACATGATCCCAGTCCAGCCACGGGAAATATTTGAACAAAACCTGTTCCATTTTGACCGGGATGGTCTTGTAGCTGGAGCTGGTGGTGATGTAGATCTCATGACCGTCATCCGCCAGTGTCTGGAGGTAGTCCTGCGCGTCCGGTTTCGGCGTCACACGGAGCCAGAATTCATCCCGCAGCAGCGGCTCATACACCTGTTCCGTCGTCAGACCTGGGAAAGCCTCCTGGATATTCCAGCTGCGGATCTCCTTCGCGTCAACGGAAGTCCCGTGCGTTTCGTTCAGCCAGTCAATCCAGTGGACAAGGAGATTTTCGATGGTGTCGTCCATGTCCACCAGAATGGTCAGCTTCTTATAATCATCCTTCGGCATTATTCCTCCAGCTCATCCGCCCACTGGCTGACCCAGCCGCGGTGGTTGTGAACGAGCGTGCATATCGCCGCGCGTTCCTGATCCTTGAAGTGTTCGATATAGCGGGTAAAGCCGCTCTGCGCATCATCAGCGAGGTCGCACTGGAGATCATGACCGATGACGATCACCTTGGCCTTCTGACCGACACGGGTCAGCGTCTTCTTCAGCTGAGCCGCCGTGTAGTTCTGTGCCTCGTCGATGATGACCACCGCATCATTGAGATTGGTGCCGCGCAAATAGGTGTCGGTGATACAGGTGATGTACCCCGTACCGTTTTTCTGATTCACCATGCTCTCGTTGTTGATGGCGGTGAACGGATTGACGTTGCAGTTCTGAAGCGCCTGCATGAAAGCCTCGAAGTACACAGAGGATTTCTCAGTCAGATCGCCCGGCAGGTAGCCCTGCTTACGCTCTCCGTAAGGCGACATAATGTAAATGATGCCGCTGAAAAACCCGTACTGTGCGAGCATATTGGCGACACCGGCGGCAATGGTGGTCTTGCCGGTGCCGGCCTTGGAATTGCAGAAGACGATATCGATGTTCGGGTCCCAGATGGCGTTGGCAAACTTCAGCTGTTCGTCATCCAGCGTCATCCCATAGAAGTACGGCTCGATTTTGGCAGGCGCGTCCGACGGCGTTATATCCGACGGGACTTTCTTCCTCGGTGCCATCGCGCCTCCTCAGATGATCGCGTCGATTCCGCAGTCTTCGCCGATAATGAAGTCGGTAAAGCCCTTCTCCTTTGCCTCATCGGCAAAGAGATACCACTCGACACGATACTTCTGGTCGTATTCTTCCTCGCTCACGCGGCTGTGGCTGAGCACATACTCCTTGATCCTCTGCTCCACGCGGCGGTTGAACTCCATCTGATCCTGAACCTTGGAACCGGAACCGTAGACAAAGTTGGAACCGTCGTGCATCAGGAACTTCGCGTTGCGCATGGCGTAGCGCTGATGACCGGCAAGACCGATCAGGAAGCCCATGCTGTACTGGAAGCCGAGATTGACGGTATAAACCGGCGTCACGCTGTTCTCGATGATGTCAATGAGCTCAAAACCGGAGTCCACCTCGCCGCCGTTGGAGGCAATGTAAAGGATGATCGGCTTGCGCTTGTCGCGCGGGATGTTCTCGTCCTCCTTGTTCAGCTGAAGAATGTGACGGGCGATCTGATGAACCGTGTACTGATCCACGTTCGCGTTCAGATAGAACTTCCGGCGCTCCAGATCCTTCATGAAGAAGACGTCATCCAGAGCGACGCTCTGAAGATCGAAATCCCAGTCAATATCAATGTCGTAATAAGGCTTATTCGTGTCCATAAATGTTCTCCTCTATGTACTGTTTTACCAGAATCGCAAGATCCTCCAGAGATCCGGAGTTTCGAATCCAGTGATCCGGTTCCGTTTCGTCCAGCGCCGTCTCGGAGCGGTGCTTTTGCTGCTCCGCAGGCAGCGGGCTTTCAAAATTCTCACGCTGCACCCGGAGGTGCTCCACCTCGAAGCCTGCTTCCCGCAGACGCTCGATCTCATTCGGGAACCTGGCGTCAGGGATCAGCACGTATGACCAGTTGTCGCCGAAAAACCTGAGCATCTGGATGATAAAATCCACCCAGTAATCCGGGTTCTGCGTACGAACCACATCCGTGCCGACGTACTGAAGCAGGTGGCGCCCTGCGTCGTCCTTTTCTCCGTTCCACCCGAAGAAGCTGCGGCAGATATACTTGACGAGATCTGCGTAATGCGTCACAAGGACGCGCTCGCCGTTCTGTTCAAGCGCCTGCTGAAGCATCTTCGCGACGGTATCCTTACCGTTTCTGGCATGTCCTGAAATACAGATAATCTTCAAGCTCGGTTATCACCTCCTGTAAATGTTATTCTTACATCGTCAGGGTGAAGAAGTAATCGGGCTGATCTTACAGCAGTCGATCAGATCGTCCATGCAGTCGCAGCACAGATCGAGTTCCAGGGCATCTCCGTCATGCTTCGAGCCGTAGCCAATGTAGTAGCTCTGGATGGAGAATTCCTCCTGGACATCCCAGAAATCCATTTCTTTCCCGCACAGGTTGCAGTAACATTTCTTCATAACAAACTCCATATGTATGAAATCAGAACACCTTATTGTATTCTGTCAGCGTGTAATACTGCCCGTCTCTGCTGTAGGAGCGGCAGTAGATGATGTCGCCTTTCCGGATGGGGTCTTTGTTGTATTCCCGGTTGAAAACCGTGAATCTGGACTCCTTGCCGCTCCCGATGGAAGAGGTCAGGATGGAATAGCCAAACTGTTTGCCGTCTTTCTTGCGGTTTACGGGGAAAACCTCGCGAACATAGAGCTTGCGGCGGTCTTCCTCTCTGCCGGAGGCGTATCCGGCGTAGCCCATCACTTCCTCGAAGTTACGGACTTTGACGGAATCGCTCAGATCGTCCATGTGGACGGCCTTGATCGCCTCCTCCACGCCGCGGAGGATGGCGTGAACATCCAGGAGCGTGTAGGCTTTGGCAAACTGTCCGGTTTTGGTAACACCGGTGGCATATCTGGAAACGATCGGCTCCAGCTGCGTGCCGTCGACGCGGTCCTTGGCGATTTTCTTCGCCTCACCCTTCTTGAACACGTCGTAGAACATCTCCATCATCCGGAGGAGCTCACGCTGGTTTCCGAAATCGGAGAAAAAGTCGAGCTTAATGAGGATATCGAGCTGTCTGGTGTTCAGAGAAGTCTTCCGGTCAATGTCGTAGAGCAGATCGGTAAAACAGGAATAGCTGTTCTGGTGTGCGAGGTCGTAAAGTTCTTCCGCGACGCCGTCGGACATGTATTTGATGGACGCAAGTCCTTTTGCGACGATGTTTTTCTCACGGTCGAAGGCGTAATTGCTGCGCGAGACGCCGAATTTCGGCATTGTTACACGAATCCCAACCTGTCTGGCATAGGTTGTGCCGTTTCGGATATCATCCTCGTTCGCCGCGTTGTTCAAAAACGACGTGACAAACTCCAGCGGGTGATAATACCGGTAATAAGCACACAGATATCCGAGCAGACAGTAAGCAATCGAGTGATTATACCCGAACTGATACGACGCGGAGTCTTCCAGAATCTGCAGGAATTCTTTTGCTTCTTCTTCCGCAATTTCACGAGGCTGCGGAGATTTATTGCAATAGCCTTCGAGGATGGAGGGCAGCGCGGCGTCCAGCCTGTCCTTCTGTTTTCGCCCGATGGCACGCCGGATGTTGTCCGCTTCGCTGCCGGAGAGCCCGCAGATCTGCTGGAGAAACTTGATGGTGTCCTCCTGATAGATCAGATACCCGAGGTTGTCCTTCAACAGGTCGTCAATGATCGGCGAACAGTTGTAATGCTGCTTTCTCGCGAGCAGAGCATTCCGGTAAGACTCACCGGACGGCCGGATGCAGGCGGTCACGATGGACATGTCGAAGATGCTGTGCGGTTTGAACTTTTTCAAACTGTCGAAGGCGAACTTGGATTCAAACTGGAAAATCCCGGACGGGTTTTTGATCATATCCGCCCACACCTTTTCGTCGTTCCAGTCGACTTCGTGCGTCTTCGGATAAGGCTTGCCGAGATAACGGCAGCAGTCACGGATGACCTGGACGGTTTTGAGAATCAGGAAGTCATACTTTGCGAGGCCCGTGAAATCATGGATGTTGTCCATGTCAAGCATCAGGCAGTTCTCGTCATCCTTGTCAAAAATCCCGTAATTGTCATCCAATGTGATCGGACTGATCACCATTCCGGCGGGATGGACGGACTGGGAGATCTTGGTATCGAGCAGGCCGTCGAAATAATAGAACATCTCCGGGTACTTTTCCTTCGTCCCTTCCGGGTCTGCATCAAATTCGGTTTTTATCCTTGAAATTGCCTTCAAATTCCACGGATTATCGGCATTGTCGCTCATATTATGAGCATTATCCCACTTTTCAGCGAGCACTCTGCCGATGTCGGCGATGGCTGCTTTCTCCTGCATGGTACCGAAGGATGCGACGCGCGCCGTTTTGTCCGATCCGAACCTTCCGGTGATGTATTGGAAGATCGCGGGACGGTCAGACTCGACGCAGTCGATGTCAATGTCACCGATCTCCTTGCGGTCTTCGTTGCAGAAGCGTGAAAACACGGTATGCCAGACTTCCGGGTTCAGATCAATGATATCAGTGACATAGGCGACACGGGAACCGCCAACGGAACCACGCGCCGTGCCGATCGCCATCCCCTGATCCTTGCACCAGGAGATCAGCTCGGACATGGAGAGCATGAAACCGTCCATCTGGAGCTTCTGGAAAACCCGAAGCTCTTCTTTCATTGCGTCCCGGAATGCCTGCTCCTGTTCCGGCGGGATAATGCCGGCGTCCAGTTTCTCCTGAAACTTGCGGTCGATGGTCTCGACGAATTTCTGACTGTCTGCCTCGCGGCTTCCGTACAGGATCGGGTACTTGATAGAGGTATCCAGTTCAATCTCCTCCGTCAGATCCATCAGGGCGTTCGTGTTTTCGATTGCCTCCATGAACGAGGCCTCCGGGATCGCTTCCTGTGAGCGGAACATCTCGGTCAGTTCGTCATAGGTTTTGTATGTCAGATCGAACGCGTCCTCATCGCCGTAGGATTTGTGCTTGGACGCCAGAAGAATGGATCTGCACTCCGCCTTGTAGGGTGTGGAACTGTGGGTGTCCGTCCCGGCGATCAGCGGCTTGTTATACCGTCTGGACAGATCCAGAAGCCGTTGATTGAACGCGATCTGATCTGGATGATGATGCGCCTGAATCTCCAGAAAATCATACTTCCGGACAAGACGTTCATAATACGGATGATCCGGCGGAAGCTTGTTCAAAGGAGACGCGAGGCAGGCGCTGGTCGAGATGATGTTCGGCGAGATGTTCAGGAATTCGTCGAAGCTCAGCCGATTGGTGTAATAGAAATGTTCCTTATCACAGGAGAGGCTGATCAGTTTATTCAGCTCACGGAGCCCGTCCATGTTCCGCGCCATCAGAACCGTATGGTAGTTGTCGCGGACCTTGTGTTCCGGGTCGAGCGTCTCCGTCAGATAAATCTCAACGGAATGTATGTAGCGAAGCCCTGCCTTTTTGCAGGCCGCCCACTTCTCTGTCCAGTTCAGCGGTTTCCCGTGCTCTGAAATGGACAGCGCGCGCTGGTTGTTCTGTACCGCGAGATCCACGTAATCCTGCATCTTGGTACAGCTGTCGAGCAGACTGTACTCGGAATGGCAGTGATACATGATATAAGAGTCTACTCCGCATCACCTCCGATGATCGGGAAGCTGTCGAGAAATTCCTCCAGAGCCCTGTCAGACTCTTCCTCGATGCGCCTCTTTTCTTCGTCGTTCGTTTCCTCATTGATGATGGAGAGCATCAGCTTCTGGGCATCCGTCAGATTCCCTCCGGTTGCGACCCAGTTCAGAGCCCCTGTGATTTTATAACTCTCGGAAGGTGTGGCCTGACCCCAGGCGTGAAACAGGTCGTTCACGATATCCTCTTCCGGCCTGGCGGATTGATCGTCATTCAAGACAGGAATCCCGAGTTTCACCAGCAGCCAATACAGTTTATCGATATTGTACTCTTCTGTCATAAAGCCTGCGGAACACCTCCTCTCCCCTGTCAACGGGACTGTCCTTTTCTTCCAGCAGACCGTCGCGGTCACAGAGGTAATCCACACGGCAGTACTGCTTCAGTTTCTTAATGTTATGATCCTTTCGTACGTCCACATCCTTGTCGAGGGCAAAAACCACACGGCAGCCGAGCTTTACGAGCAGCTTCAGCTGGTTCGGATTGAGGTGGCTCGTCAGGAGCGCGCCGCAATTGTGAATTCCCCAGCTGTCCGCCATCAGAACGCTCTTGCAGCCCTCAAACAGGATGATTTCATGGCACTTCAGGATGTCGTCGAGGTTCTCGGCGAGCCCGTAGATGGTATCCATCGTGCCCCAGTGGTAAAAATAGGTATATTTCCGCAGTTTTTTGTCCTTCCAACAAGGATCGAGCGTCCGTCCGCCGATGTTCACGATATCTCCGGACGGATTTCGGATCGGATAGACGATGCGGTCGGAAAAAGAGTCGTATCGAACCTGAAATTTCTCCATGGAGGCGTCCGAAATGCCTTCGTCGCGCCAGATTTCCAGCTTTTCAGGCCGAATTTCGTACTTTTCCATGGTATCCGGCGGGAGAATGACGCCGGCGGACTCTTTCCGCATCTTTTTCTTCGGCGAAAAGCGCATACAGACCCTTGTGGCGTCCAGTTTTTCACGCCGGTATGCAATTTCACCGTCTTCGCCGGCATATTCCTTCAGCTTGTTCACCGCTTCCGTGGTGGAGCAGTGAAAATAGTACTTCGTGAAGGTAAAAACGTTGCCGCCGATGCCTGATGAGTAGTCATAGAAGCATGGAGGGTCCGGGCGGACGGAAAAGGACGGTGTTTTTTCCTCTTTGAACGGAGACAAGCCCCAAAATTCCTCTCCACGCTGCTCCAGCTCCACAAACTGTGATATGTACTCGACTATGTCGATCGACTCGATGAGGTCTCTAAGCTCCATGACCTATCCATTTCCCGTACTCGGTGTACAGAGCGCCTTTTCTACACTCCAACCCGCATTGATTCTCCACAAAAGGCAGGAATAGACCAAACCGGTTTCATCCGACCACTCTTTCATGGATTTTGTCTCGCCGTTGTATGTGACATACTTCGTATTCGTTTTATTAACACACTGCTCTTTGAATGTGACCCATTTGCAATTCGCCGGTTCATAATTCCCGTCTACTTGAATACGTTCTATGGTCAAGCCCGGTTTATAGCCATGCGACATCGACCATTCATAGAAAGAATCGAAGTTATTTTCCCAATCAGCGCACAGTTTAATACCGCGCCCGCCATAATTCGGATAATTCTCTGCATTTGGATTATTACAGCGTGTTTTCATCGCACACCAAATACGATACAGCTGCGTATGCGATTTCCCGTGTACAGTAGCTTCCTTTTGCGTCACATCTTTTCGGAAACAGCCGCAGCTCTGCGTGTGGCCATTCCTCAAGTCGCTTCCGATCACTGTGATTTCATTTCCGCAGTCGCATTTACAAAGCCACTGCGTCTTCCTCTTGGAATTTGGATAATAATGGTATCCGTCCTGCCGCAAAACAGTCAGACGTCCGAATTTTTGTCCTGTCAGATCTATTCCTCTCACCTCTTTTACATTTTAATATGGTGTTTGCGGGACATGCTGTTCTGCCTCGGTATACAGCACATGGTTCCCGTCAAATTTCAAGTCTATGTACTCTCCAGGCGCCATCTGCATACCGTTTCTGTTCAAAACAACACGCAGTTTCTTATTGCCGCATTCTTCTCCGTCGGCTTCGATCTCATCCGGCGTTTTCTCTGTGATCAAGGCAATGGTACTGGCGTTTCGGCCGATCTTTGCAGAGTCGGCAACCTTTCCCGTCACCGTTGCCTGTGCCGCACCGAGTCCGGCAATTCCCATGTCGCCGCAGATCTTGTTCTTCACAAGATCAGTGAATTTCCCGAGTTCCGCATACGCGGCAAATGCCTCCGTCTCTCCTGAACTCTTGAAATAGTCGACGATCAGCACGTCCAGGCCGTCCGCACCGTTAATGGTGTGGTGGATCTTCTTTACTGTGGTGTATACCGTCTGTGGATCAAAGATCGGGAGATAAATATGGCAGAACTTCCTTGTCTTCAGCCATGCGATTGCCTGATTGATCCGCAAAGCCTCGTCTTCGTTGTAGTTACCTGCCGTCAGGCGCTTGTATTCAATGCCGGTCAGATGCGCAATCATTCTGGCGGTGAAAAGCCTCGTGTTCAGCTCGCTGTCGATGTAAAGCACAGCGAGATCACGCTTCAGCAGGTCAACGGCGCAGTTGAGAAGCATCATGGACTTGCCCTGCTTGGCCTCGGCGGCGAAAATGAAGAGCTCGCCCTTTTCGATGGTCGCATATTCGTTCAGATGCGGAAACTTGAACGGAATTCCCGCATACCCGTCACCTTGTCTCGACTTGATGTCCTCCCAGCACTGATCAACGACCTCACCGTACAAAGGTATGTCGTTTGCGTACGAATAATCCGTCATCACGTCGTCAATCGCGGCGTAAATCTTCTGTTCGATGTCGTCCTGGTTCAGGTCGAAGCACAAAGCCTCGCAGCTGCGAAGCCTCTGGATGGCATCCCGCCGAAAAGCGGAGTCCATCACGTTCCGAACGCATACCTGGTACTCTTCGACGGAGTGGCGGGCAATGACGTCGCTCATTTCGATCAGTCCAGAGAGCTGATCGACCGTGAGCTGCTCCGCGGCAGCCCTGGTTGCCTCGTTTGATGTCAAAACCTCCAGAATATTGAAGGCATCGACCCTCGTGATGCCCTTTTCCGCCATAAACTTGAACGCCTGGTAGACAAGCTGATTGGATGGGACGGAAAAGTGATTCGGGAGCAGTTCTTCGGAGTAATAATAGAATTCCGGGTGATGAATCAGCGTCGCAATGACGCCGGCCTCGCTTTCTGGCCGTTTCAGGTCTTCAAACGTCATAAAACCGTCAACCTCCTCCCGCAAAGCAGCAATCGTTATGATATCCGCAGAGATATCGGCACTGGAAGTAGTCGATGTTCGGTTTGAAGTCCTCTTCAGACGCGATCGTCTCGATGGTCTTGCCCGCCCAGTCCAAAGTCTCTTCGTAAGCCTCCTGATTGAAGGGTTCTTCGATAAACTGCTGATTTTTGAAGCAGTTGAAGCACAGAAGACTCGGAAGTTCGCCGTATTTCTGCTTGACGCCGTGAGCATACAGGTAAAGCTGCCGCAGCATGTCGTCCAGCTCCTGATCTTTCACCGTCGGCGTTTTCCGGTGGCTTCTGGGCTTCAAATCCCTGGATTTGTTGTCGATGATGGCGAGTTTGCCGTCCCGCTCTCCGATGTAGTCGACGAAAGCGACAAATTTCGCCCCGTTTACGTCAAAATGGATCTCTTCCTCCACACCGCGCTTCTCAAACGGGAATGGCTGGAAATTTTCCATGTATTCCCGGCCGGCGTTGATGTATTTCACGACGGTGGACTGCGGCGGGCGTTCGCCCTGCACTTCAGAGGAAAATCCAAGCAGAAAAGCGGTCGGCATCTCTTCTTTTGTGAGTTCCCCGCTGTAATAGCGCTCGATCAGGCGGTGGATGAAGGAACCGTAGCTCGCGTAGAACATCGGTTCCTCCTCTTCCTCCAGAATGTAGCGGATGTACCAGGCGTATGGGCAGGTCTCAAAGCTGCTGAGTCTACTGTAGCTCCACGTAAATCCCTCAATCAGAGGACGGTAGCTGACCTCTCCCACAGTCGGTCAGCCTCAGAACGGAAGCTCGCCGTCGTCGATGTCGCCGTCGTCCACAGCGGCGTGCGATACCGTACTGCTGCGCTGGCCGCCGGAGCCGTCCGCCATCTCAAAATCAAAGACGCTGAAGTTGGTATAGGTGATGTTCTTCTCCTTGTCATAGCGGTTGGAGACATCCACATCGCCGAGCTTGATGCGATCCTTCGGCTTGAGGTTCAGCGCCTTGTTGGCGCAGGCAGTGCCGCAGAACATGACGAAACCGCCGAAGTCCTGCACGTATTCGCCGGTGTCCTTGTCCTTCCGGCTGATGGAAATCCGCCCCTTGGTGCGGCTGTTGGAAACCTGGGATACCTCCCAGACGGTAGCGTAACTGTCTTTCCGAAAACCCAATTCAGTTTTCCTCCTTCTTATGTATTGAGATATGTCTTCCGGAATTCTTCCAGAAGCTTCGAGGCCAGCGCCGGCTCGCGAATCTTGAAGTAATCATACTTCCCGGCGGAGTTCTTCTTGACGTAGCGGCTCAGGAACTTCCCAAGCTCGTCCGCCTTATCCGGGTGATCGGCGAAGTATGCCTTGAATTCCTTGTCGAACTGGGTGATGATGCCGTCGGCAATGGCCTTTTCCTCGGAAGCCTCGGCTTCCTTCTGTCGGCTGCGGAAGGCATCCACATCCTCGGCAGCGATCTGTGCGATCTGGAAGTAATTCGTCATGAAATACCTGGTGCAGTAGGTCATGGCAGAGCCGAAAGCCTGAGAGGGATCGCTCTGCGCGCCGGTCACCGTCCACGGTACGTCGATCGTCTCGCCGGTCTCATCGTCAATCCACTGGAAGATCATATCCGCATGGTACAGCATCTCGCTGGACTTCTGAACGTAGGGTTCGCCCTGCTTGGTGAACTTGGTGCTCTCCGTCACCACCTGCTCCACCCTGGAAGTGCCGGGCACGATCTTCGGAATCAGAGAAATGCCGTACTTTTTCATTCCGCTCTTGACGCTGGCAAGAATTTGCGTGATGTCGGCATAGGAATATCCATAGCCCTTCTTGTCCTTCACGGCGACATCCGCAATCGAGCGGATCTTGGCCAGCTTCTGAATCAAATTCAGCTTTTCTTCTGCCATATGGCCTCCTTTGTGTAAATGTTTTTCTTACACCGTTAGCAGGAAGAAAACCTGCAGATGCAGGTCTCTTCCAACGGTGCGTTATATTATCAGCGTCTGTTTCCAGCGCTCATAATCAATCTTATACTCTTTTGCAAGTTCGTTGCGCTTTTTGTTCAGCACGACGCCGGTTCTCGTCGATCTGGCCGGCAGATCGTACAACTGCGCATCGGCGGCAGCCAGGAAATCCACCGGAATCCCGGCCTGTTCGTCTTCATACATCCGGTAGTAGATCCCTGAACGCCAGATGCGATTGTAGCTGATATCCATCTGCTCCATCGGCGTCCCGACAAGATGTCTCTTCTTTCGTGTCAGCTCTACACGGAGCGACAGAACCGTCGGTTCGCTTCTGACGCCGCGAATCAGAATATCGCCAGGGATTCTGCGGCGTTTGAACGATTCCAGTTCCACGCAGTTGTGCATGGCGGCGAGGGATTCCCTGTAAATTGGGTATTCCCTGCCCCTGTGGCAGATTACCTGCCTCCGGAAATCAACCTCGGAAGATTTCACCGTGATCGCTTCCTGATCGGAAAGCCCGGCGTATCCAAGCCAGCAGTAGACGCGGACGGCGTTGTCGGCGGTCTGCGATGATTCCGGTAAGCAGATCAGATCCAGCCACGACTGCAGATGCCTCGGGTTACGCAGCGTCGTCTGCTTTATGCGCTCAATCCCGACGTCCTGCAGATTTTGCAGAACGGTCGCAGCGCCCGGGATCTGATTGCCCACACACCATTTTCCATACTCACGGATGATATACATCCGCATATGAGCACTGCGGTTTTTAATCCCCATCTGGTCCGCAAGTACAAGCTTTACCTCTTCTTCACTTCTGGTGCAGATATCTGCGCCCCATCGCTGCTCGAACGGTTCAAGCGCGTTGAAAAACCTCAGCGCCTCTTCACGCGTTGCCGCTGACGTCGTTAATGACTTGATAAAGCGTGTCTTCTGTTCCGAGTTATACATCACAGCACCTCAGACCAGCGTCATTTTCCAGCGATCGTAGTCGCGCCGGTATTTCCTTGCGAAGTCACGGCGTTTGGCATCCTGTGTGTTCCTGCCGGAGGAAACCTCGTACTCGCGCTCCGCAACGCCAAGCTCCGGAACGTTCATGAAGTCCACATCCAGCCCGGCGAGCTCATCCTCATGGACCCGGTAGAAAATACCGGACATCCAGATGTGGGTATAAGTCAGATTGAGATCGGTGTCGCCGTTTTCCAGCGCCTTTTTGTTCTTGGCGGAAACCCTGGCGCGCAGAGAATTGGTCGTCGGCATCCCGCCGCTTCCGCGCAGCAGAGCATTTCCGGGAATTCTGCCGAGTTCTTTTGTATAAAGCGGATGAAAGAAGGCGAAACTGTCCAGCTCTACACAGTTCTGGATTGCCTGCATTCCCTCCCGGTAGATCGGGTATTCCCTGCCGTTGTGGAGAATCCGCATGTTTGGGAGATCGACCTCAGTGTCGAGAACCGTGATCGCATCATCGCCGTCCAGCCCGGCATAGCCGAGCCACAACCAAGTGCGGAAGAGGTTGTCCGTCGTCAGATCCTTTTCCGGCGCAAAGAGAATATCCATCCAGCTCTGAAGCTGTTTCGGGTTCCTCACGGTCTGTGTCCGAACCTTCTCAAGGCTGACCGAATCTTCCAGATGCATGGCGGCATCCGTCGCTCCTGGAATTCCGTTCGACAGGCACCACCTGGCGTAGCTTTTCAGGATTGTTTTCGGGACATGCGCACTGACGCTGCGAATCCCGGCGTAGCCCTCAAATACCGGACGAAGCTGCTCCGCCGTAAAGGTGCAGAGATCCGCGCCGGCGTCGCGTTCGTACTTCTCACAGGTATTGAAGAAGGTCTGAGCAACCTCCCGGTATGAGATGCTGACGGTGAGATCCTTGATGAACCTTGTCTTCTGCTCGGCGTTATACATAAGCAACCCTCCTGTAGTTTATGTATCACGCGACCGAAGCCGCGTTCAAGGAGCGTGCCTGCAGCCAGATCTCACGGAGATCGTCAAAATCCAGGAAAGCAATCGCAGACGAGGCAAGAATGCTCGCCGCCGCGACCTGCCCCATAAACGGGGCGGAGAGCGTTGTGACATAACGCCCGAGCCGGTCCTTGGACATGCGTTCCGGATTTTCGCAGAGAACCATACTGTCTTTCGGGAGGCCAGTTTCTGCAGCAGGCAGTACCACATGCGTTGGCTGCCCGACTTTCTTCAGGGAGGACGTCAGAGGGAGCGCAATGACGTTCGGGCTGTATGCGTTCCCGACATTGTTCTGGAACACAAGACCGGGACGCCAGCCGCTCTGCTCACTGCCGCTTCCGCCGAAACGCATGAAGTAGATATCTCCAATACATGGGAGCTTATCGTTGCTTGACATGGTGTTACATCCTTTCGTCGGAGCCGGCTTCAGTATAACACCCTGCTAAGCAGAAGTCAATTAAGAAAAGTATTTACATGGGATCAGTCAGCGAGGAATCGGATCCTTTTTTGCCGAGACGTTTTCATGCTGTCCTTGACCGGAACCTCACACACAAGATCGAAGACGGTTCCGATGCTGTCGATATCATCGTACATATGAACCTCCTTTACTCGTTCAAAACAGATTGTGTCGTTCTGGTTTCGGAAGAAAACCCGCTCCGTGAACGGGCTGAGAATAACATCGTGCATGCGCAGCGTCATCTTTGCCGGAAACGGAAAGAGGCCGCTGTTGTTTTCCGTGGAGAGGATGTACTCTTTCTCACCTACCTCACGCGTCCATCCCGCAAACTCCGAGATACTCAAAACCCTCATGGTGATTCCCCCGTTGCAATCCGCGGTCCGCTGTGCTATAATCACAACGGACACGAAACTTAGTGGTTTTCGTTTCGTGATCTGTAAAACCGTCGCTGTCGGTTTTACGTTCTCTTTCTGGAGACTCTCTGTAACGCTCGGGGAGTCTCCCTTTTATGTCTGTTTCTGCTTGACAATTGGAAAGATTTCTATTATAATGTGAAACATAGTAAAACTTTCCTGAGTTCGAGAGAAGTATACCAGAAAGAATTCCGTTTGTCAAGGACTATAATAGTAAAACTTTACTAAGGAGATCAACGATGGATCTATATGAAAAGATCTGCAGGCTTGCGGAGAAGAAAGGAGTATCGATCGCACAGGTTGAACGCGATCTTGGATTCAGCCCCTCTTCCCTCCGGAAACTGCACACCAACAAGCCAAGCGCGGAAAAGGCCGTCGCGCTTGCCAATTATTTCGGCGTGTCGACCGACTATCTGTACGGGACGACGCCGATCGAAAAGCCCGCAGACCAGTTGATGGATCATGACTTCATCAGTCTGCAGCGCGCCAGGCAGAACATGTCCAACGAGGAATGGAAACAGGCGATGGACATCATCCGCGCCGGGTTTGCGTCCGCTTTCAAGGACTGATGAGGGAGGAAATACGATTTCTGCTCGATCAGCAGATCTGCATCCTGTATGAGCGCAGGATCATCCGCAGTTTCCCCGCCCAACCGATGACGCTGATTGTACGGCGGAGAGACTGTAGGTACATCAGCTACGAAAACCTCGCAGCGGCCAGTCACAGAACCGTGCCGGAGGTGATCTGCGCGATGGGAAGCCCTGACGGATGCACCAACTATGATCCGAAGCGGAACCGCTATCTCATCGCAATCAACGAACACGGCAGGACAAGAACCCGTGTGCGCTGGACAACGGCGCATGAGCTCGGTCACATTTACGCCGGCCACTTCATTGAGCTCGCCAATGAAGGGAGGCGGGAAGCCTCGCCGTCAGAACTGCCGTATATGGAAGAGGAAGCGGACTATTTCGCCGCTTCCCTTCTCGCTCCGATTGCTGCCGTCCGAAAAATCCGCGCCAAAAACGCAGACGATGTGCGCCGCTGGTTCGATCTGTCCAGACAGGCGGCGGCATACCGATGGGCAGAGGTTCAACACTGCGAAAGCCCGACCGTTCTGGACGACTACTTCAGCTGGGCGACTGCGGAATCCGCTGTCAAAAACGGCGAGAGGATGAGCAGAAAACCGCTCAACATCTGGCCGGATGAATCAGAGATCTATAACTGAATCACGCGATCGCTTCCTCAATGCTGCCGATCGCGTCATCGATGGAGTCGCAGGCGTCTGTCAGACTGTCTGCGGCTTCTTCCATTCTGGAATAACGCTCGGTGTCCTCCAGGTTTTCCGGCATGTTATCCAGCGCGTCCTGTTCTTCGTCGGCGGCATGGTCGACAATGAGCTTCGCCTGACGAAGCATGTCGGCTGCCGTACGAAGGCGTTCCCTGCGTCGGTTGTTCACGCCGTCTTCTCCCAGAGGCTCGGATACACGAAGCTGAGCCTGATGTTTTCCTTATCCTCCGCCTGAACGCTGAAGGACATCGCGCGCTGGATCAGCTGACCGAGCTGCGGCTGCGTCCTGCTGCACTCGACGGTCATCATCACCAGACTGATGTGGACGGTCATGTCCTTCTCATCCACTTCCACGTTGAACTGATCCGCCTCCTGCTCGTCGATTAAAACGTCGAAGGCGTCGCAATACTGCTTCAGAAAATCCACACGCTCCTGCACGGGCTGAAACAGCGGAGCAAACTTCTTGTTCGCGTCCTCCAGGACCATCTCAACAACACCGAAGCTCGAAAACTTCATACTCACTCTTCCACCTTTCTGGTCATACCGTAAAATGTGAGATTGAAAACGACCGTGCCGTCCAGCTGCGTATACATTTCGTAGTTGGAGGCGAGCGCACACGCCCTTGCGAACAGATCCGTGTCCGTCACACTCAGGCTCTTGCCTGTGACGGTGATGGTACCGACGCTCGGGAAGTCATCATGAGGAACGGCAGTCATCTTGAGCGCCTTACCACGAAGAACGGACCTCAAGACCTGATGACAGGTCTTAAATTCCGCCATCCGCTTCGGATCCTCAATCGAAAGCCCGCTCTCATCTTCCATGATCGCCTGCATTACCTTTTTCATCAGATCGTCCAATGCCTTTTCCGCATCGCTCTTTGCCGCGGCTTCACGGTCGTTCCATTTGTCGCTCAAATGACCACCCATCCTTTCATTTCTCATGCATCTTTTCCAAAACGTCGTATCTATCTTCAAGCTCGGGAGGCGTATGCGCCTTGCCGAGTTTTTTCAGTTTATCGCCGTCGACTTCGTACAGGAAATACCAGTCGCGGCTGTTCTCCTTGCTGGTCATGATGAAGATCAGCTTCCCGCTGCGGTTATAATAGCTGACCCAGCCCTTTTCTCCTTTTGGATACTTCAGCTCAGCCATTCTGCATGGCCTTGATCGCGGAGGCGCATTCAATGATTGTCATGACGGCTTCCTCCAGCTCCTCATGTCTGGTTGTATAGGAAATCGAAAGCCGGATGGAACACCTGGCTTCCTCCGGGTCGACGCCCATCGCCGTGAGCACGTGGCTCGGCGCGTTTTCGTGCGCCGTGCAGGCAGATCCTGCGGAGCAGCAGACATTTCTCATGTTCAGCATGATCAGCATGGTTTCCGCATCAATCCCCTGGAAGGCGATGTTCAGCGTCTTCGGCGAGATGTTGTTCGGGTTGCCGTGGACGACCATCTCAAGCCCGGCAGCTTTCGCCTGTTCCGCCAGGGATTCCCGAAGGAATTTGTGCTCCGCTTCCATCTGGAGGAAGTGGCGCTGACGCTCATTCTGCGACAGCTCGCAAGCCTCACCGAAGCCGACGATGCCGGCGACGTTTTCCGTGCCGCCGCGAAGCCCGAATTCCTGAGCGGAGCCGCCGGAAATCAGCGGGTTCAGGAGAGACGTATCCCGGATGAACAGGGCGCCCATCCCCTTCGGGCCGTGGATCTTATGGGAGGAGATCGTCATAAAGTCGCAGGGGAAAACGTTCTCGGTGTCCAGCTCTTCCACACCGGCGGCCTGAACGGCGTCAATGTGGAACAAAATCCCGTGATCCTTACAGTAATGTCCAATGTCGATGGTGTCATTGACAACACCGGTTTCATTGTTGACCGCCATCACGGAGACAAGTCCGGTGTCAGACGTCAGGGTGTCGTACACTTCCTGCATGCCGATCATCCCGGGATTCCCCGTTGTCATCGGCTGAATCAGACGGCATTCAAACCCGGCATTGAACAGACACATATCCTTTGCCGCGTTCAGCACGCTGTCGTGTTCCACGGCGGAGACAAGGATCGTTGTTTCCCCACGGTGTATCAGTTCCTGTTTCAGACCTTTGATTACCAGGTTGTTTCCCTCGCTGCCGCCGGAGGTGAAGATCACCTGATCCGGTCTGCAGTGGAAGAAATCCGCAACCTGCTGCCTCGCACGGTCGACCGCCTCCTTTGCGGTTTTCCCATAGGCGTGACGGGAACCAGGGTTCCCAAATTCAAAGGTCATATACGGCATCATCGCCTGAAGAACACGAGGATCCATCGGCGTTGTTGCCGCATGATCGAGATAGATCAGTGCACACCATCTCCTTTGTTTTCCTTATTCATTTTTATTCTTTTATTCTTTTTAGTCAATCCTGAATTCATAGTTGGACATGCCGCCGATGAGTTCCCTGTCATCGGACGCAAGGCAGTCCTGCAGGCGCTTGGTCTCCGTCCGGATCGGATGGACGCTGTAGTCATAGATGGTTACATAAAGAACCACGTTCCGGCCGAGCCGCTGGCGCAGGGTGTTCTGAAGACGCAGGAGATACTCCACATTCATGTCACGCAGCTCGCTGTTCGTAAGACGCACAGCCGGATTGATCATACCGGGTTTAAAGGAAGACATCAGGCCCGGGAATTTCCCCTGCTGTGCCATAAGAGCCATTTTTGCCTTTTCTTTTCCGTAGGCGTTGCCGCCCGTGTACTGATCCCACTTCGGATTGCCGCCCATGAACTCGCGGACGACGGCATTACAGTCGATCTTCCAGTCTTCAAAATCCCAACGAAGATGCTGCTCCAGATCCTCGTCCCGGGTGAGATCGCTGAAGCGCTGAGCGGCGTCCCGTCGGCTCTGGTATTCCCGCTTGTAATTGGAGGTCTTCACCGCGTCCACTGCGGTGTTGAAATACCAGATGACCAGAACGATCACAACAATCGGAATCCAAAACATAGGCACCACTCCAAGTCACTTTTTCTTATTGTATCATACTTCACAAAGCGGCGCAAGCTCGTCGGTTACACGGCGAACTGCTCCGTCTCCATGATGGAAGAATTCAGGTAGTTGTGGGAAACACTGCCGAGATTCAGATTCCGGTAGGCTTCCTCGATTTCTTCGCCCGTAATACCGATGTAGTCCAGCGTGATGCTGACGGACGAATGCCCGAGCATCTTGCTGAGCAGCATCAGTTTACGCGGATCGTTGTTCGACATCACCATCTGGTGATAGCAGAAGGTTTTCCGCAGGGTGTGCGTGGAAACCTTGGCGGACAGCGAGAGATCATCCGCGATTCCGTACAGGATTTTGTTGATCGCCCGGACGGTGATCGGCTGGTTCAGATCCTTTCCGTTGTTGCTGTTGCTGCGGAAGAGATAATCCGAAAGCCTGACGCCCGGCGTGTGCTCCAGGTACAGCGTCACCGCCTCAATCACCGCCGTGTTGATGGTGATGTAACGGTTCTTCCTGCGTTTCCTGGTGTTCTTTGTCTTCTTCTCCAGGATTGGGAAGCTGTCCTTGAACGTCAGGTTGTCGTTGATGAGGTTGGAAAACCTCAAAAGCCTGAGATCGCTTGCCCGCAGCCCGAAGTTGATACCGACGATGAAGAGCATGTTGTCCCGCCACCGCTTGTTCTGGATCAGGTATTCCGAGATCCGCATGATATCGTCCATACTCTTAATCGGTTCCGAGGTGTGTTCCGCCGCCAGCTCCTGCTCCACCCGCTCGTCGGCGGGGGCGATCAGCGTCGGCGAAAGCCTGCGGTTCTGCTTCAGCACTTCCACATTGATCGTCGGGAATGCTACCAAATCACCCATCCGGATCTCTCCTTTCCAAAAATCAGTTGTCGAGCAATTCGCTCAGTTCTTCGTCGGTAAACAGTTCCTTGCCGTCGTCATTCGGCGGCGTGGAAATCCTGGGTTTCTTAGGCGTCGGCGGATCGTATCTGACTTCGTAGCTGGCTCGCCACGGGTCGGAATAACCGTTGCTTGTTGTGGCCGTATTCCATCGAACGTACGGATTGTACGTTGTGCGGGATGGATTGGTTGTCGGACTCCATACGTTGGAGAATGTCGTATAATTCAATGCTTGTTAAACACCACCTGATCGCCACAGTCGAGCTTCCAGCATCCGCTGTCTGTCAGCGCGCATTCCGTGCAATTCCCTCCGCAGAACACCGCATCGCTGCGGGCGGTTGTCGAACCGTCATGATACCTGACATGCGCCTCCGGGAGATTGTAGGGATTGACCATCTCCATTCCCTTCCATGCACTGAAGATCATGTGCAGGTTCTTCGGAATCGTCCTGCCGTGGCTGAGATAATTGTTCACGATCTCGTACTTCTTGGTGAAGCAGAGGATCTCGCACTGCGGATTGCGTCTGGCAACGTCAACCATATGCTTGAAGTAATTGTCGTTCGGCATGTCGCCGGACACGTGGAATCTGAAAAATCGAGACATCATTACTGACGCCTCGACTTCTCTCCAGTATGTAGTTGGGTCGCTGCGGAGGAGCTCATAGTTGCTCTGATAAGCGTTTCGCACCGTCGGGCGAAGACGCTCAAGCTTCCTCGCGTAGCACTCACTGTAGCACGCACAGTCCCTGCGGCATGTCACGCCGGCCGGCAGAGACACGCTCGGGATCGATCCCATCTTGGAATTCCCAGGACTGACTTTCAAAGTTCCTATAAATACCCCTCCATTCTCATAATCCGTACACGCGGAGGAAAACATTCGTGGGTTCAGGAATGTTTTCCGAAGCGTGCATGCATCGGGAGAGCGCAGACATTATCTGGTTGTATGTACTGTCCTGCTGCTTAATTCCTTGCTCCGCGAGGAATTATTTTTCTCCCTCCCGTCTCGCCATTGTTCCTCGTTCGCTGACAGCAAACGACGCCGGGTACCCAGCACATCTACATTATGGGTTCAGCGGTCCAAATGCCTAAATCTCAATATCTCTTCAGTATCGCCAAGTTTCATCCACTCATATGCCTCCACTGCATAGTCACAGTGGTAACAGTGATTGGAATATGCGATATCGCAATATCCATGAACGCTGCCGAACGGGCAAAATGGCTCACGTTCCTTGCCTCGCAAGCCGCCTGCTACAAACTCTGTGAAAGATTCCATATGTCAAACTAAACTTTTATTCTCCCAGTTTCATCAGTTTGTACGGCACCTCACCTTCCCCGCTGTCTGTTGCGTAACGTGCGGGGAAGAATCGGTGTTGCAAGAACTAAAGGCAGCCCCGCAACGGACCGCCCTTTACAAGAACACATCCTCACGGCCTGCTGTGTTCTTTCTTAAAACTCTTCTTTTATTTGAGAAATACACCAGGGATGTCAGGGATATCTGTCGTAATAAAGTCGTATGTCCACGGATTATTGAGATTCCCAGTCAGATACATACGAATCAACACATGGTTCCCGTCTTCTGTAGTCACCTTCGCATACAGCTCGTCAATGGATTTGATTGTCGGTTCATTATTGTTCATTATCTGCTATATCCTTTCAATCAATTCTTCTTTTATTCCCACCACTCTTTTGCGAAATCGAGAAGGCAAAATCCGTATTCCTCTGGTGGATTTTCCCCTTTCTCTGGAATCGGGACAACATCAAGTTTGACTACCCATCCACCATACTCGGTGAGCTCATCGAACATGTTACCCTCGTTGTCTTCATACGGCTCAAGTTTAAAAAGGGCAAGCTCGTAATCATCAAAGTCACGCTGAACTTTCCAACCAGATTTCAGCCCGGCGTTCTCGTTTATCAGAGTCTCAAGAGTGTCAAGGTACTCTGTAATTTTATGTCTGGCCTTCTCCTCGGAATCAAAGACCCCAATCCGGTTTATCTTGATAATGACGTCCGAATCACCATCGTCCAACATAAGTCCTGACGGATGGTGGCCCGTCAATGTATCATTTTCAACTTCGATCACTGCGTATTTCATTCAAGTCCCCCTATGAGAATATACATATGTATACGGATCAATAATACTTTCAAACTGTTCTAATCCTGATATGATAACCGGCCCATGTGACAGCAGTCTTGAAACGTGTTCTGTCAAACATTTTCTGCACACAACTGGCCTGATGTTTGCCTCGATTACCCTCGCAGACGAATCGGTTTCTCCACATATTGGGCATTCGCCCTTAAAACGATTACTACTACCAGACCCATCTTTATTCTTCCTCATCGACTTAGTCCTTTGCGATGTGAAAAACCATCCCTTTTTATCGACAATATCGATTGCTTCGCTCACAAGCCCAACCGGTTTATACCCTTTGCTTTTCCCTTTATAGCGCACAATAATTCCATGTGCCTCACCGACCGTTTTGAATGAACGATTGTAATACATTGATGCAGCCGTACTACCGCGACTTCCAATGTGTTTTGGATCTTTCGGATTAGCCGGTACAACCATTCCAAGCTCGCTATATTGTTGCGCTATAGCAACGTTAAGCCAAAAATAAACGTTCTTCTCATTTCCGGCATAACATTGATTGCCGGCGACTACAAATTCTCCTGTCTCCCTGCCGTCGACACCTTTATGGACGCCTGCATACCATGCCACGCATTGATTACCTTTCAGCGTCGAAACCATGATATTTGTTTCTTTTGGGAGCACATTACCCCACTGCATTTCATATGCAGTGAGCAACATGTCTTTAAGTATTGCGTTAGTTCTTTCAATATCTGTAGAATACTGATCCATTTGTATTTAAAATTACACCTATATCAAAACTTAATTTAATAATTCCTTGATTTATCTTCCTGCTTATCGCTGCTGAGATATGCGTAATTGACACGCGCCACAAATTCAGCGTGCTTAAAAAGGACAACCGCTTTCCCGGCGTCCTCTCTGACATAAACACAGCGTGTTCTGTACGGCTTCTGCGGTGAAGTGTAATACAGAAGATCACCAAATTTGTACGGCTTCATGTTCTATTTACCCATTTCAGGAAGTCTTCCCGCCCGTAGAAGAGCGAGTAGATCACATAATCCGCACATTCCTTTACTGCGCTCTGCTCCGCAGGGCAAAGCGCATTTTTATTCCAATCGCCGTCTACGTCTTTCCCGTAGAACAGGAGGTTCTCAAAGTAGTGTTCGAGATTGCTCACAGGTCAGTCCTTTTCAAACGCGGTCGCATCACTTTCCATAATCTCTGTCTTCAGCAGATCGATAGATCCCTCGCCGACCTGATACCAGAACTCGTCAAGCGCTTCTTCTTCGCTTTCCGCTTCCACTTCGAACCATCCGACATTCGTTTCAGTGTATTTGATATCGAAAACCATTATGTAAGCCCTATCAAAACATTGTTTTATTCAGTCGAACCAGCAGTACATGCCGGTCTTTTCAACACTGACCTCGTCGGGATACTTGAAGAGGGAGAAGAAATCCTGCACATCAGAAAGGTCATAGTCGCTTCCGCACTCCACACCTTCCAGAGACACACGGTAATCGTCGCGCTCGGGAGAAACCACATATCCATGCGCCCAGAAGTTCTGATGATCGTTCAGGAACTTTGAGATTTCCTTCGTTGTCGGCGCTTCATTCTGCTGTTCATCCGGATCGGCAAGCCCCAAATCCAGAAGCTTGTTAAGATCCTCCGCATTGAGGTAATCAAAGCGACGAATGCCACCCATGTACTTGTCGCTGTTGTAATCCTCGCCGAACACGATCTGGTCGCGCCGGTTTGCAAGCCCGCGGTTCATGTAGAACATTTACTTCACCTCCAGATGTTCAATTTCCCAGGTGTAAATCGTCGCCAGACCAAAGGGCTGGTCACAGAAGCCCATCGAGATGGTGTCGTCGTCCTCCCAGGTATAGTCGTCTTCCCACGGATCTTCCCCGATACGGTCGTCGTGGTAACACCTCCGAATGTCGGCGGCGTTCTTTTTCATAGCGGCACGAGCGTCCTCCAGATGTTCTTCCGAGAACACCTGAATCTCACTGCCTTCGTCATCAGGATTCGTCCATGTGGTATGCAGAACATAAACAAACATCGCTTAACCTCCCATGCTTATGTAGCGTTCACGGTCTTCGTCGCTCATCCTGCGGACTTCCCACGGGTTATCCGCACTATCGGTGTATATCGGAAAATCCCTGAACTTTTCAAGGATCTCCCGCGGGCTCAAGAACATATCAGGCGCGTAGAAAAGCCTGCGTCCTTTGTATTCCGGCTTTCGGAAATCATCGCTTGGGTCGATCTCAAATTCCCTCTGCCGGCCGCAGATCTTACAGTTCGTCGTCCAATGCCAGCTAATCAGTTTCGGATTGTAAGGATTGTGGAGCATCGTAATCGACTTTACGTATTCGTGTTTGTGATCGGCGCGCTTTGATGACTTGGATGCCTAAGATTTCTTTTTCCTGTACCGCGGTATCTCGTCCATCGGATCACTCCTTTTGTTTTGTCTTCGGCCTTCTGTTCCGGACAGAGACCTGATTTGAATGATTACAGAAAGAAATATGTATTAAGATTCGAAACGATCGATTGTTCGTTCCATCTGTATGTTAAATACCCAATAACATGATGTTTGTTCAGAATGCGGAGAACGTAGCGTGTGATGCGGTCGTGATGGCGTCTATTGTCTCCGCCAAACCTGACGACTGATGCTATCATGATATATCGCACTGGAGAGTTACGATTTTCGAAGCGATTCGCGCCCTAAATACGTTCAAGCAAGAGTTGCATTACGGTGCAACGCACGTCTTCTTTTATAAGAGAAGATTTTATTCAAATATTTTCATGTCTTCAGCAGATAGAAAACCCGCCGAAGACCTTGAATTATCTGACAGACTGTGATCGCTCACAGCCAGCGGAAGCACTCCGCCAAGTGTCTGTAAACATTCTCATCAAAATCACTGCCCAGAACAGAGGGCCGAAACCCTCTGTGAATCAGTTTATGAACAATGCTCCTCCGTAAAGACTGCCATGACGTCGTTGAACGACTCGTTGACGTCAAACTTCGGAACATAATCCACCTGGATATTAATCAGCGCAGCATCGATGTCGGCGGAAACCTGGTCTGCCTCCGTAATCATCCTGCGCATTACATCTCTGGAAACCTCACGGTCGAAGGCCTCCTCTTTGGTAACCTCAATGTCGTAATAGTACGGCGTCTGGTCACCGTTGATGTTGAAGCGATAATCCCTGCCCTGGGTCTTGGATTTGGAGGCATTGTACGCGAGCATGTTTTTGATACTGCCGTACACGATCTGACGAAACTTGTTCGCGTCAATCGCAGCATCGATATCGAAGCCGACAGAAGCCTTCGCACGACCGATCGCAGAGGAGAGCTTCTGCCGCTCTTCCACGAGCCACTCCATAAACCTGATGACGTCGTCGTTTGGGAAGAACGGCGTATCGAGCTCGACGACCTCTTCCACGTTCTCCGCATCGGGATTCGCCACATTACGGAGGTGCTTCTTGGTAATCTTGAGGATATGATCGGGGTCGCACAAGCTCCGGCGAGCCTGATTCATCATGGTGTCCAGAAACTTCTGGTAACGGAAAGACTCTTTCAGATTCATTCTGTTCTCCTTACTCTGCATTCTTCAGCAGATATTTATTGTTGACGACCTTCATGGAAAGCTCCGCTCCGATCGTCGGACTGTACACAGGAATCACCGGGCGGATCACAATTCCCTCTTTCTTTCCGCCGTTCGGGTAATTCCCGTCAGCGCGCTCCAACAGGGATTCAACTGTCGGATATATGGACGGAAGATCGCCGCCGATCTCCTCAATCGGGACTGTAGTCAGCCCCAACTCATCACAGATCATCCCCATCTCAGCAAGCCCGACGCGCTTTCCGTCCACACGAACGGTAAAGACGTACCACTCAGGCCGCTGAAGCTTCAGACGATTCTGCTGAATACCAGGCGCACAGAATTCCCCCTGGATTGTCAGGGAGTGCAGGCTGCAGGCTTCCACATATCGCTCCATCCTCTCCTGAATTCCCATGGCATTCACGAAACGGTAGAAGGCGCTGGAGTCGTCGTTCTTGTACTCGTAGTTGTGCCCGGTCACATGGAAACCGTTCTCGTCGATGGAAACGGAGTGAGACGAGCCGTCCATCTTCGTGGAAATGTAGTAATCCATGCCCGCAAATTCCTGAATCAGCTCAGGCTCTGCCTGAACACGAGTCTCATCGGTGTGCGGCACATCATACGGGAGCGTGCCGATGACATTCCCGCCGGTGGTGGCGCGTTCCTCGATCTCGTATTTCCTGACACCGAGAATTTCCGTCACATCGTCGCCGGGTTCCCAGCATTCATCGACGAGTTCGGGGAAAGCGGTGAGCGGGAGCAGAAGCCCCTGAGAAATCTGGCCACGGAACTTCTTGGTTCGGAGCAGGAAGCCCTCGCCCATGATGTCCGTCTTTTTGTAGCTTCCCGCACGGAGGAACTCAAATTCCTGGCGGATCGGCAGGAAGCTGTCGATCTCAAAGTAAACCCCGAGATCCATCGGCTTAAATTCGCCTTTGTTTACGACGCACTGCCAGCCAAGCACGTGCGCCAGCTCAATCCGATCGGCTCCTTCGATCGGTTCTACACTCCAGACACACTGGACGCTTGCAAGTTTACGCAATGGGTTCTCCTTTCAATGATGTTCATTCATGTAGCCTGAGTCGAGAAACATCCGGCGCAGCGTGATGATATCCGTCGGAATCTGAGACAGGATTTCCCTCTTATCCATATCCGGATCATCATTCGCTGCGAGAAGCTGTTCCCGGTATTCTTTCAGCCATCCGTAGAAGAAATTTCCACGGGCAGACTGGAGGCCGGCGAGCTTATCCTTGCTGACGTAACCATTCTTGATGGTCTCGTAGGCGATGCTGCGCATGAATTTCCAGAACTTATAATAGGCAAGCTTCAGCTTGACCATGTACCCGTTCGCGCCTTCAATCACAAAACCCTCGATCTCACGGCCGTTGTACTGATAGTCGTCCGCCGTCACCTGATTCTGCCAGTCGAAGAATTCCTGCCAGGATTCCAGCGTGTACGCCAATTCCTTATGCGGAATAGAGAACCGATCGGCAACCGCCGTCATCTCATCGAACGGCATCTTCCGGAACGGAATCTCGTTATAAACAATATCAAGCAGAACGACTTTGGATTTCACAGGGTACTCAATGATATGAGGATCGCGAACCATATCGATACATTCAAAGACGAACGACACGTTGTGTTCTTTTGAATAAGTCTTGATGCCTTCCATGGTTTCCGTGCCGAGGTTGTCATACAGATCCTCACGCAGCCACTGTGAAAAGTCCCCTTCTGGAGAAGACTTGGTTGTGATCAGGAGGTCGTCCGTCTCTTCGTTGTAAGCGACAATCCCGAGGAACCCGTTCTCCTTTACATAAGCGTGAGCCGGGAAAGCCAGTTTGGACTGGAGATTCTCAAGCTTTGTCTCATCCCGCTCGCCGATGTTGAAAAACTTGTCATATGCACGGGCAACGATTTTAGCCTTCGGAATGTTGATGTAAAGCCCGCGCGCCTTGGTCGTCATCTCGTCCCATTCCTTGCGGTAAAAAGCAGATTTGGTGAAGTTGAAGGACGAAATGTTGTCGTACTTCTTCTCCTGGATGAACTTGCTTTTCCGCATCTCAAGGATGATGTCCGGGATCGACAGGCGCTGCTGTCCAGCCTGATATTTATACTGGAACATCTCTTCGGCGGGACGGAAGACATCGTTTTTGATTTCAACCGTCTTGATTTCATCCGGCGTGATCTGAACTGCACGGAGGCAGCCGCCGAATTCCACGCGTCCTTCCAGATTGTAAACACGATCGTTCGCTTTCACCGGAAGATTCTTTGTGTTACGGTGTCCGTGGATCTGATAGCAGTTGTCTCTGGTATTCCTGACCCAGGCTTCTTCCACAGCCTCGTGGTCGTTATATTTCCCCACGCCGTGAATCAGCTGCTTTGTGGCAAGCATCGTCGGATTCACCGGGAGATTGGAAATCCCGGCGTGGTTGACGAAGAATTCCTTGCCACGGTAATCAAACCAGGCGCACTGGCCGAGGCGCCGGTAGAATTTGCGGATCATCTTTTTATCCAGCCCATGAGATTCCAGCTCTGTCTTTGTAACAAGTTCGAATTCCTTGGACGGCGTGACTTCGCCGTTCGCCCACTTCCAGAGCCAGAGCTCGTGATTCCCATCAAGAAACAGGACGTTGTCATCGTCCGTCATTTTGGTCAACCGTTCCAGCACTTCATAGTTTTCAATCCCACGGTCGGTATAATCCCCTGTAAAGATGAAGAAATCGTTGGTCGGCTCTCCGCCGAACGATATCTCATCCATGAATTTCCCGAGGACAGTATCGCAGCCGTGGATATCACCGATCACGTGGATACGATCGTAATCGGACAGGTCGATTTTGTGGAAGAAAACCCTGTCCAATTCGTCCGGCCTGATCACCGTAATTCCGGATGGAATTTTTTGCGTCGCAAAACGGGCATACATCTTGTCAATCGCCGCATCCGGCACCCGCTTGAACGGCTGGCGGTCGGCGTTGCGCTGTTTACATACGTCAATCGGAACTCCGGTCATATCGACGCAGAAAATCCGGTAGCGATACTGGTCGCAAAGCGCCTTGTACCGGTTCATCTCGGAGGTCTTGGAGTTTGTCGCATCGATGACGGTGAATTCCCCGTGCTGCATCCGTGTTTCAAGCAGCTGGAACAGGATTTTCCAGACAAGCGTATCGTTCGTCTGATCGATTGCTGTTTCACCGCTTACCGTAAGAGACGGAGAAGCGCACAGCATCCGGATGTCGTCGGCACAAAGGGTGTATCGCTGGAGGCAGTTCGCCTCAATCCACGAGGACTTCCCGCAACCGGGAGCACCACGCAGAAGTAAAAGTGTTCTCAAGCGTTTCTCCTTTTCGTTTATGATTAAAAAAATGACGGCTCGTGCACCATACGCGTTTTGGCATCGAAACCGCTACTCGCTCCGCATTGCAGGCAATGAAGATTGAGAGGAACTTATCCTTTTCAAGCACGATTTCATTCTCACTTACGTGGTGGAGTAGAGGGGAATCGGACCCCTGTCCAAACTTCATACTCAAACAGATCATTCTTACACAATAGGAAGCCTTGGGTTCAGAGCTTGCCATCTCTATGCTTTTTAATCCTGCAACCAATCAGGAAGGGATGCGACCAGTCGCATCATCCACCACCTGTTTTTGAAAGAAACAGGAAACTCTTTTGGCCGACCTATCGTATAACCAACGGACTTACCGGCCGGCTGGTGCCCGATGGTTATCCGTTTCTGCTTAAGCCGCTACGCCGTAGGCGAGAGCAGCGAAAGCCGGATGAAGAGAAACAATAACAGTGTCGTTATTTGATTTGTAGTTGCCCCGTGAGGTGGTAGCTTACCTGTGTGATCTGTTCTTTCTAAAGCCTGTCGAAACCAGTACTACCCCATATAAATGTGCCGGGTGACAGCGATACCCGGCACGTATAAAGTGATATCTCTACAGGCGAACTTCTTTATCGCCGATGGAGATTTTTTCGCACTGAAACCCATGATTGTTATTGTTCCGGTAGAAGTACATCACCGACCAGCGGCCGTCTTCACCGATCACAGGAGGCTCAAAGCGTTTTATCATGTTTCGCATCACATCATCCGGGATTACCCGGCGTCTGGACGCATTGTTTTTCAGGCACAATTCCGGATCTGCCTGAATGTAAATCAGGATATGCTGGAAGTCCGGAAACCAGTTCAGGATCTGCGTGCGGTCAACCATCGTTGGAGAATTTGTGTCAAAGATCACACTGACACCGGATTGCTCCGCCATATGAAGCGCCCGGAACAGCGCCATCCAGATCTCAAACTCGTCGTAGTGATGGCACTCGTCACCGTTGTAAAGCCCGTAGAACTGATCCGGATTTATGTAGCGGAGGTTATTCGTCTTCGCGAACTTCTTTGCAAATGTGGTCTTTCCGCTTCCGGAAATCCCGCACATCATATACAGTTTCGGTTTACTCATTTGCCTCGTTCCGGCGCTGAAGCCTGCACCAGTTAATCAATCCGATGACCGCCATGATCAGGTAAATACTCTTCTTGGTGAGGTAAACCGGATCAAAGTGCTGGATAAACATGGCGACAGCCACAACGTCTGTAATCAGCCAGAGCACATACTGCTCACGGTAACGGAGCATTTCAAGAATGGTTGCGATGATTCCGATTGCGACCGTGGCGGCGTCAAGCCATGCCACATTCCCGCCGACACGAACCAGAATCGCATGATAAATCATGGTAGAACCGATCACGATCAGGGCGACTGCAAAATCCTGCCACGCATTCAGCCTCTTTGCCTTCGTCTTTTCCTGCTCCAGCTCGTCACGGTGGCGAGCCCATATGATCCACGAGATGATATTGATCGGGAAATACAGGAACATTTCCAGACACATTGTGCCCCAGATATGCCAGTGGGCCAGGTAAATGGTGTATACCACCGTGTTTACCAGTCCAAAAGCAAAGTTTGAAATCTCCGCCTTGGCACAGAAGAAGATGCAGACGACACCGCATACCGCACTGATGAAGTTCAGGATGGTAAGCCACGGCGGATTGGAACTGGAAGCCGGGTCGACAAACGCCGACACCATTACCGACGCCGCGATCACAACCATGATGGCGGCCATCATCCATTCGTACCACTTCAGGCTCCTAAAAGACTTCTTCAGGTTATTCATACGATCCATTTGCTCATTTCCTCCATGCTATTCATTTCTCTGATCTTTGTTGCGCTGATCGGGACTGCTTCACGTGCGTTATCCACCATCACATAGTCAGCCCATGGATAAGCACGTTCAAAATACGGTGCGTAAGACGGTTCGCTTCCGAAAACCGCATCGAATTTCCCGCAGGCTTCCAAAACCAACGGCGTCTCAGCGTCCCAGTTTTCAGAACCGTCAGGATTTCTGCATTTTGAAACATCGATAAACAACGGCGTTACGTTATCGAACATCGCCGCGGCCTTCAGTGTCTGCGCCATACGAGCGGAGACAAGAAGAAATTCCCTGTCGTCTTTTGCGATGATCTCGTCTTCCTGATTTCCGCCAAAGAAGAGGATCAGGAAAACCTTGTCGCATAGTTTGCTTGCAGTTTCCAGACAATGTAAATGCCCGACATGCATCGGCATAAATTTCCCGCCGTACATGCCGACTTTGTATTTCTTCATGTGGATACCCCGAGCATTGACATCAGCTCCTGTTCCGATTCCAGATCATATTCTGTATCACGGTCGTCGAATGCCGGGATGAATGCAAGCGCAGTGCGCTCTACATTCCAGCCATGGCCGGAAGGACATCTATCCGGATGGCCAGTGTCATGGCCGCCCGAAATTTCTTTGTCCCAGCACACCGAAATCCATGCGTCTGGCGACTCAATATCATCACCCTGATCTTCTGTCACACACCCCATGGAACCACGAACCAGGTCGTCATTGCCGTCAGGGTAATCTACCAACAGTTCAACACGGTCGCCGATCTCAAACCATGTAACGCCATCTTTTATGTACACCGCTTAACCTCCGTACAGTTCGTCGAGGCTTGCGAAATCGGCCTCGTCAATATCGTCGTCGATGCCTATCAGATCCATCGGCGCAACATAATCAATCGGGCACCACCAACCTCGGCCCGACTCGCTCTTGCCACGCAAATCATGGCCACCGCAGTTATGATCCCATTGAACCCCGATCGGTTTACCGCTATCCCTCTGGTGAATCGCCACTACAACACCGGTATCGCCGGTTTTAATCCTCATATTCGAGTCCGGATGGTCTTTGATGCAGATTACAGACATCCCGACAGCGAAATCATCTCTTGTCAGTTCAGGCATTTATTCCTCCATAGTGACAATCAAATTCTCTCGGCTGGCAAGCAATCAAGCATTATCTGAATGGTTTCTATCTGTTTGCCAATCTCTTTGTATTGCTCAGATTCTTCTACATACTGCTGTTGCTTAAGCTCAATGTCTCGAATGTACTTCCTTATCCGATCACACGGAATAGCTGTTCTGACCATTAAAGTACACGCTCTATTCGATCGTAAAGGAGAATAAATTTTCCCCAGACGGCCTCTTCGCCATGGTAATGACCAAAGAACCATTTGGAAAACCTGGTTTTGTGTGCGACCTCGTCGAAGTACGAGGTGAGCACGTCAGCCCCGTGGAATCCAAGTGCTGAAGCCACTTCCTGCGGGCAGCAATGGGATATAATGTAGTCCGTCTCAAAATTGTTTTCCTCCAGCGTCTTCATTCCAAAATCCATCTCTTCCTGTGACGGCAATTCCTGCTTCCACCAGGAACGGTGGTTGATGCGAAACATTTTTCTGAGCCTGCCCCACTGACGCACGACAGCCAGGAAAGCCTCCGGCGATTCGAAATCATCGGCGTCCAAAATTCCGTCGTCGATGTCATGACTGCTCGCACCGCCGAAACACCAGAACTTCTTGCCTTCAAACTCGAACATATAACCGCGCATCAGATGGTAAATGCTCTTTCGGATCTTATGAGCCTTGCCGCCGTGGAAATCCACGACAGGAAACTCAGATCCGTACAGGCGGTCAAAATTCTCATGGTTCCCGTCGACGAACACCGTCGTAAACGGTTTTTCATCCAGCCACTTTAACCACCATCGCTCTTCCTGATCGTCATTCCATATACCAAAGTCCCCACAGACGATTACAATGTCGTCTTTCGTCATCTGTTTCTGTGACGGGAAGGCGTCTGTCGCGAACTTGCGAAAATCCGCATGACAATCTCCGGTAACAAAAACCATGTCTCACATCCTTTCATCCTTCTTATCCTGTAATCTGAGTAGGAATGCTGCTGCCTTCTGGAGCCCCGGGCGCCGGCAGCCGACGACATCGCGACGCGGGTCGCCGAGGAAACTTCGAGTCGAGAAGCTGGTCAGCCGGTGGATCGACCGCCAATCTGGGTTTTCGTCGAGTCCAAACGGCTGGGCGCGGCAGGGTAGATGACACACTATGGCTCGGAGCTTCAGGGTTGATGGCTGACTTGGGTTCAGAGCCCTGCGTCCTGGGATGTCTCCCTCTTTCTCGTCGAAGCGTCACTCTCGCTAACAGCAAGAGCACAACACAAGGTTGTTATTGCATTACAGGATAAAATCAGCCGAAGCTGATGTCTGTTTTATCTTTCCTCAAGCGAACAAATACCGGGAACTGAAGACTTTCAAGCCCCGTATTATTGTCTTTGGATATCTCCTTGTATTTCACTTCGCACAGACAACCGACTGTGTTATCTATGTCACGCCAGATCGCTGTGCGCTGATCATCCGTAAACCCGGAGCCGACACGAACCTGATTGCCTTTGTAATCCAGAATCAGAGCGCCGAGCGTACCTTCCAGACGCCCCGTCCCCTCTTCCACACCGACAATCGGAAGATCCATCGTGTAAAACCGCTTAACCTTCAAAATCCCACGGTGCCTTGTTCTGTAGTATGGGACATCCAGATTCAGCATCAGGCCTTCCTTATCTTCCGCGACCATCTGATCGAGAAGCTTATCAATCATGTGCTGATCAGTTCCGTAATAGAGGAGCGGAAGAACGGACGTGCAATCCGTGTTCAATTCCAGCGCCGCACGCTCCAGAACCATACGACGAACGCTGTACGGCGTTTTCGGCTCAGTCGCCTCGAAATCCGAGAGCGGAATGATGTCAAAAATCCTGAAGCAAATCGACGTTTTATTTTTGTTCCCGTTCAGGATGCCGGTTGCCTTGCGGAACGCTTCGTTGTCTGACATATTGCCCTTTGCACTGTCTTTCAGGAGCAATTCCCCATCCAAAACCGCAGCGTTTACCTCACAGAATTCCCTGAGCGTATTCTCAATATGTTCAAGGCCTGTGTACGGTGTACCGCTTCTCGCAATCAGGCGTCCCTTGTAGAAGGTTGCACGATTCCCGTTCAGTTTCTGCGTCAGCCAGAAATGCGTGCCGGGTTCCACCGGATAGGATTCAATCGGGTATGCCTGCTGAATTTCCCACGACGGGATTAAACCAGGTATAACTTTGTTCACTGTCTTCGCAGTTACACCGAGCCTGAGCGTCTTCGCAAAGAGTTTGATCAGGATCTCACGTTCCAGTTCGTCATGGCAGTACCCATAGAGCAGTAGCTTAACCTGACGGATGGTCGCCGCATCAACGCCTCGAAGCCCTGCCAGGAATTCACAGCACTCAAAAGGAGTTTCGAAGAATACAAGCTGCATTGCTTCCGTATACGATTCTCCCTTGCGAAGCCTCAATGTTTTCTCTGATACGTTGTATGCAAGAGCAGGATTTAACAGGTAATACAAAAACAGACAGAATTCCTCGTTGTCTTTGTAACGACGCAGGACTTCCATCTTTGCTTTCGTACCCTGTGCTTTTCTTAATTCATCAATGTATGTATAACAGGATGTCATTACATCCTCCTCTCGTATTAGAATCCTCGCAATCTATATATTCTATACATGAAACGAATATATACAGTACGCCGCGCGAAGACGAACTCTTGCGTGAGTTAAATTAGATCCTGAGAGACCCGTCGGGTCTTGAAGGATCTAATTTAAGGAACTCAAGAGGAGTCTGAGCGCCAGCTACCTTTGTAGTTCGTACGCTGACAGCATACGATGCTGTCCCGGATTTCGTATGTATGTAAATCCCGGCGTTGCCGAATGGCGAAATCCAAGAAGCAAATCTGCATTGCGAGGGGTGGATCTGTAATCCAGACACAACCTTGCTGTAACTTGGCCAGGAGGTACTCTGGAGCTGCACGCGTGTCAGGCTGGTCGGTGAGCAGAAAAATAATCGTTTCGTTCTGAGAGATTCTTCGAGAGACCGAGTTTTCATCGAGAAAAACGCTCGTGTTTTCTGAAAAATTGAGTTGACTTAGGAGCGCATTTGATCTACAACGGCGGAGTAGAAGCCAGTTCAGCTGGGACTGGGTCCACGGATACCTGCGGCCTGCCTCCTCCTCTTTCTGCTCAAAGCGTCACTTCCGCTAACAACAGAAGCTGTCTTACCGAGGTAAAACAAAGTTCATTACAGATCTAAAATTGCTTACGCATTCAACTGGGAGCGAATCAGCCGGATTACATTCACGTTATACTTTTCCCCGGCTTTCTGAATGATTTTCGCCGTTGCTTCCGGCTCAATCATGTGCAGATAATTTCTGTATCCTTCCAAAACCTGGATATCATGGATATCCCACGGGTTTCCGTTCTTTGTATCCAGGATGAAGGACGTCAGCTTCGCACGGAACAGTCTCTTTTTTTCATGCCCGACGGTGATCTGGACTTTCCCCGCAGTATCCTTGCACAACATCAGGCCTAAGTTAAAATTTCTTCCAGAGCTGCTTCCGTACCGTGTCTTTTTGTGGTTGATGGTAAACGGCGCATCAAACGAAGCGAGAACCTGCTTGATCACGGACTCGATTTCCCGGAAGTTGAAATCATATCTGGATGAAATCTGGAAATCGTCTGCGTATCTGGTATACACAAAGTTCTGACGTTCGTAACTGCGCAGTTTATTTGACAGCTTGTAATCCACAGGGATCATCATGATGTTGGTAATCATCGGGCTGATCGGGGTGCCCTGCGGAAGCCCGCCATCAAGAATCGCAAGCTCCAGTGCCTTGCGGAGTTCATTGTATCCTTCCTCGCTCTTCACCACTTCTGAAAACGGATAGATCATGGAGAACATCTTCATGATGAAATCCAGTGTAGTGCTGCCGAAGAAGTTATGGAGATCGTACTTCGCATACCAGCGGCTCTCGTTCGCCTGATGTCTCTTCATTGCATCCAGCGTACTGCGTTTCCGGATGTAAGCGAAGGCAGATGTATGATACAGCGCACGGAAATCGTTCTCGAAGATGTCCTTCAGAGAACGGAGCGCCTCCATCAGCTGCGGTTCCGGGGCGGAAATCTCACGCCAGCCGCCGGATTTCTTCGGGATCTTGAATTCCCTGTACAAATCGTGACGAGGGACAGCGCGCAGGTATTCCGTCATGGCGTTGAACTGCTGAAGCCTGACGATAAGACCGGGGATGTTAAACCTGAGCTTCCTTGCCATGTATTCACTGACGTTTTCCACCTCATAAGTTTTGGTGTTCGTCAGGTTTGGATTCAGCGCAATCGCCGGGCCGCACGAATCATTCAGAAGCTCTTCCAGAGTCATCTGGTGATACATCGGAGACTGTTTTACTGTGATATAGACCATGTTATCCTCCCGTTCGTGGTCAACCGTAATCTGATTATGGAAATGGATACCTTCCTGCTGCGGATCCAGGAGAAGAGAGGCTATCTCGTGATAAAGTTGTGTTAGGCGAGCGACCTCGGAGTTCATGATTTCGTGAAAAGGTGCAGAAAACTCGGTGTTTTTCCGTGCATTTTGGCGCAACGTTTGAACTCTCGATGAGGTTCTACGTTTATTTGTTGAGTTTACTTTCCTGTAGCCCGCCGGATGTCGATCGGATGTCTTCCTTCTCTCCCTCTCTTGCTGCTCGAATCGTTACTTTTGCTGACAACAAAAGCTGCTATGTAAAACACAGCACAGTGCATTACGGTTTATTACCTGAGCGACCCGACGGGTATAAACCATCGGGCCGCCCTATCTTATTCAGTTTTACTCGTCGTCCATCGGGAAGGCGAGAATCGCAAAGTGGAACCCATCAAATTCCACATACGTCTTCAACCCTTCACCCTTCACGAAGTTCAGGAAGTTGTTTACCCCGAGCTCGCAGATCGAACGAACGGTTGTCGCAACACCAAGCGTTACCCCACAGGCAGACACCGGCGTCTCATCTTTCGCTTCATCATGACTGAACTGCATGGACTTCAGCAGATTCTGCTTCTGCTTATAATCCGTCCAGTCAGCCGCATAATGCTGAGCGCTGGTCAGCAGCGTCCGGAAATCAAATACCGCTTTCACGAACGGGCTGTCCATATGACGCTCCACAATCTTGCGGCGGAGATCGATGTTGTCGACACACAGGAAGAGATACCCAGAAAGAAGCTTTCCCTGCCAGCCTTCCGGCTGAATCTCGATGAAGTCAACCGCATCCGGGTTGATCTCGATCAGAAGATCACGGAGAGCCTCGACCTTCGGACGGTTGATATCCTTGTGACGGAACATCTGATTGGAAATGTTGTGCGGTTCCACTGTGTCAAAATCCCACAGTGTCAGCTTCGTAATTCCATTGCGAACCAGAAGTTCTGCGAGCGTGGAACCTACGGAACCACATCCAATGATATGAATGCGGCCATCAACCTTTTCAGGCTGGAAGAAATCGTAGCACTTACTGAGATCCATCAAACCCCTCCTTACGCAACCATCATGCCGCCGAGCATATCGTCGAACGTGCAATCTTCTTCCGGAACAGGAACGGAGTTATCCTCCGTAAACACAGTCTCCTCTTCCGGCTCTTCCTCTTCTTCCTCGGGTTCCCACTCATCATTTTGATCAGCGTACTCCAAAACCTGTTGTTTGAAGTCTTCGAACTCGTCATCGGAAACCCCACGATATGTGCCGTAGTACTCATCGTAGACGTAGTATTCGTAGCCGGATTCGTCATCGTAATCTTTGAGTGCATCAAGCATCTCACGCCATGTATTGTTGCGTGCCATATCGACGAGGCTTTCATCGATATACTCATCGCGAGAGTCGCTGTCCATGAATCCGTCCATGATGTCACACCTGATATCATCGCAGAAATCACGGAGTTCCCACCAGGTAGTTACTGAGTCAACAAATTCTGTACGTGTCATAGTTGATAAACCCTCCCCGTTTACCAGATTGATTACTTACCAGATTCTGTCACGATAC